>Ga0102944_1000442_pt1 | contig 32151 bp, 29 predicted proteins | sample SalPonD_shore_MG_FD_78172 | JGI IMG/M metagenome (GOLD analysis project Ga0102944, IMG submission 78172) | Salt pond soil microbial communities from South San Francisco under conditions of wetland restoration - Salt Pond MetaG... | ecosystem: Environmental > Aquatic > Marine > Intertidal zone >... | reverse complement strand
CAGGCGCCAAGGCCCAGCAGCATAATCAGTGTGACAAGCGCAGTCCGGTTCGACATGCGTATACCTCCGGGAGGGAACATCTGCCGGTATTCTACGCCCGCCGCCGCGGTGCCGCCAGCGGCGGGCCTCGATATAGATCGGTACCGGGCACCGTGTTAGAGTAAATCATCAACCATTCAGATCTGTGAGGGGACCACGATGAGAGACGTGGACATACTGGGTTCATACTGGACACTCGCCGGCGGGGCCTATCCCCATACCGATCACGAATACAGCGTCTTCGACTTCCAGGAACGCGCGGAAGCGGCGGGCAAGGTCGGCTTCACGGGCATGGGGATCTGGCATGCGGATCTGGAGCATACCCTGAAAACGCGCACCCTCAAGGAAATGAAACAGATCCTTGATGACAACGGCATCATTTTCCTGGAACTGGAATTTCTCACCGACTGGTTCGTTGACGATCCCGAACGCAGGAAAGAATCGGATCGAATGCGCAAAGTGCTTATGGAAGCAGCCGAAGTCCTGGACGCGGATCACATCAAGGTGGGCGACTTCTTCGATACGCCCTGTCCCATGGACAAGCTCATCGAGGAGTACGCGCAACTGTGCCGCGAAGCCGCCGATCGCGGCTGCAACGTGCTGTATGAATTCATGCCGTTCGGCAATATCAAGTCCATTGATGACACCCTGACCCTGTGCCGGGGGACAGGGGAAAAGAATGCCGGATTCATTTTCGATCTCTGGCACGTGGTCATGCTGGGCATTACCTACGAGGAAATCGAACAGAAGCTGAGCCGTCGCGATCTTTTCGGCGTCGAACTGAACGACGGCCCGTTGACCATCCCCGAGGATCTGCATGAGGCTACCGTCAACCGTCGCCAGCTGTGCGGCGAGGGTGAATTCAATATTCGCGGCTTCATCTCGCTGATGGACAAGTTCGGTTATTCGGGTCCTTACGGCGTCGAAGTCCTCAATGCTGAACTGCGCGAACTGCCGCTCGATGAGATCATGAAACGATCCTTTGATACGACGATCGCGCAATTCCGCGACTGAAGTACGGCGGTCACCGGACCGCCGGCCTGCGCCGATCCCGTATCCCCGCGGGCCGCTGATCCCGCGTTTCCGTCCGCCGCTGCACGAATGTACGACGTTACCTTAAAACCGGGCCGCGACAGGTCCCTGCGCCGGCGGCACCCGTGGATCTTCTCCGGCGCCCTGCAAAGGCCCGATGCGCCGCTGCCGGCGGGGGCAGGCGTACGCGTTCTGGCGGCAGATGGTACGCCCCTGGCCGTCGGCGCCTGGTCGCCCGCCTCGCAACTGCGGGTGCGCGTCTGGTCTTTCGAGCCGGGGCGGGAGATCGATGCGGAATTTTTCCGCGCCCGGCTGCGGCGGGCCCTGGACCTGCGCGCGGCCTTCGTCCCCGCAGACCAGTCCGCCTGCCGCCTGGTAAACGCCGAATCCGATGGTCTGCCGGGCTTCATTGTCGATCGTTACGCCGATTTCCTGGTCTGCCAGTTTCTCGCCGCGGGCGTGGACGCGCGGCGGGAGATGCTGGTGAGCCTGCTGCAGGAACTCGTCTCCCCGGCGGGGATCTACGAGCGTTCCGATGTCGAAGTGAGACGCAAGGAGGCACTGCCGCCCCGGTCCGGTTTGCTGGCGGGTGAAGAGCCGCCGGAACGCATCGAGGTGCGGCTGGACGGCCGACTCCTGTTGGCGGACGTGCGCCGCGGACACAAGACCGGCCTGTACCTGGACCAGGCGTGCAACCTCGGCGCCGTCCGCCGGTACGCCGCCGGCGCCGCGGTGCTCAACTGTTTCGCCTATACGGGCGCCTTCACGGTTGCGGCACTGGACGGCGGTGCCGAAAAGATCACCGCCGTGGAATCCTCGGCCGATGCCCATGAGGAGGCGACCGCCAACCTGGCGCTGAACGGTTTCGATGCACAGCGCGTGGAAGCGGTGAAAGGGGATTGTTTCGAGGTCCTGCGCGGCTGTCGCGATGCGGGCCGGCAGTTCGACCTGGTGATCCTGGATCCGCCCAAGTTTGTCGCCTCCGCGCAGCAGCTCAAGCGCGGCAGCCGCGGCTACAAGGACATCAACCTGCTGGCCATCAAGTTGCTGAAACCGGGCGGTATCCTGGTTACCTTTTCCTGCTCCGGCCATGTTTCCCCGGATCTCTTCCAGAAGATTGTCGCGGACGCGGCCCAGGATGCCGGCCGGGACGTACAGATTACGCATTACCTCGCCCAGTCTCCCGATCATCCCGTTGCCCTGGCGTTCCCGGAAGGCCGCTATCTCAAGGGACTGGTGTGCCGGGCCTGATCCCGGTTTCAGGTTTCCGACGTGGCACTGAAAATCAAAAACGGTCTCAGCATTCCCGCTGACGAAATCACGCTGGAAGCGATCCGTTCCCGGGGCGCCGGCGGGCAGAACGTCAACAAGGTGGCCACGGCCATCCATCTCCGTTTCGATATCCGGCGCTCCTCCCTGCCGGAGCCCGTCAAGCGCCGCCTCCTGGCGCTGCGCGATCAACGCATCACCGCCGACGGCGTCGTCATCATCAAGGCCCAGGAATTCCGCAGCCGCGAGAAGAACCGCAGGGCCGCCCTGGGGCGGTTGCAGGAACTGGTGCAATCCGGCCTGGTAGCAAGAAAAAAGCGCAGGCCGACTGCGCCGACCCGGGCTGCAAAACGCAGGCGCCTGGAAATCAAGAGCCGTCGCGGGAAGTTAAAACGGCTGCGCGGCAAGCCCCTGGATGTTGAATCATGAACAAGCCCTACAGCCCCGCCTGTGACAACAACAGGAAACCGATCCTTTCCGTCATCGCGCCCCTGCTGCGAAACAGCCGCGCCGTACTGGAGATAGGCAGCGGGACCGGCCAGCATGCGGCTTATTTCGCGCGGGAACTTCCCCACTTGATCTGGCAGAGCAGCGATGTCGCCGGCAATCTCGCCGGCATTCGCCAGTGGCTGCGGGAAGCGCAGGCGGATAATGCTCCGCCGCCCCTGAACCTGGATGTCAGCAGTGAAGACTGGCCCGCTGCGGACGTCGACGCCGTGTTTTCTGCCAATACCTGCCATATCATGCACTGGCCGCAGGTGTGCCGCCTGTTCGCCGGCGCCGCCCGGCTGTTGCCTTCCGGCGGCCTCCTGATTCTTTACGGGCCGTTTACATTTAACGGCGAATTTACCAGCGACAGCAACCGCCGTTTCGATGCCATGTTGAGAGCCCGGGACCCGGGCAGCGGCCTTCGCGATTTCGGGGCGCTGGATAAGCTCGCCAGCGCGGGCGGGATGCAATTCAGGCGGGAATACGCCATGCCGGCCAACAACCACATTCTTTGCTGGGAGAAATAATCTTTTCCGGCAGCAGCTATACCACAATCCGGCAGATGATACGGAGGTGTTGCATGCAGGAGTTGAATTACTATCGCCTGATGGCGGCCTATAATCGCTGGATGAACGACGGGTTGTACGCCGTGTGTGCGGAGATCCCCGACACGGATCGGCGGCGCGATCTGGGTGCGTTTTTCAAATCCGTACACGGTACCCTCAACCATCTGCTGTTTGGTGATATCGCCTGGATGGATCGCTTCGCCGGCCGTCCGCGGCGTCACCGCATCGGTGAAGAAATCCATGCCGGCTTCGAGGAGCTCCGCGCCGCCCGCCGCGACATGGATGAACACATCAGTGCCTGGGCGGACGCCCTGACCGGGGAATGGCTGAATGGATACCTGGAGTGGACCAGCGGCTCGGACGGCAAGACTCGGCGCATGCCGAGATGGATCCTGGTAACCCACATGTTCAACCACCAGACCCATCATCGTGGACAGCTGACCACGCTGATCAAGCAGCTGGGCTTCGAGCCCGGCGTCACGGACATTCCGTGGCTGCCCGCGTTGCAGGCGCAAACCTCCTGACACCGGATGCTGCGCTGCTCCGCCCTCGCGCATCAGGATCTGTTGGCTTATACTTACAGTAGTTCCAGCCAAGAGGGGGAATGATGGACGGAGAAGAACCAGTTCAGCACTTCGAAGTCGGCGATCTCGTCTTGGTCATCAACGCCGACTACAACCCCGATCTCATAGGTCATGCCGGTACCATCGCCCGACGCGCTGATCGCATCGTGGGTTATGACAGATTCGGGCAGCTCAATGCCGGTATCTATGTCGTTGTCGATCTGCCGGACAAGACAAACAAGTACGGCACCACGTTGTGGTACAAGAAACCCCAGTACCTGGTAAAGATCAGTCCCGATGAATCATTCGAGTCTGAAACGGCAAGGGAAAGGGAGACATCTTCCGTGCCCGATTTTCTGTAACCCGGCACACGCGGTTTAAGCCGGTTCGGGGAATGGACAAAAAAAAGCCCGGATGCTCGTTATGGGGGAAGAGGGCGTGAGCATTGCCGGGCTGCGCTACAAGATTCAGGGAGGTTGTTGACATCTTGTGCCGGTAACAATATTGGAATTGCCCGGCAATAACTGTGCTTGGATTCACAAATCAGCGTGACTGAATGTTAAAACGATCGGTACTGTGATGCCAATCACACGGGGAAAGCCCGATCATGTTTCCTGTTTCTTCCCGTCGTCGTCCCCGGCCGGCGTGTAGGTTTCCCCTTCCGGCAGGATCAGGCTGACCACCATCCAGTCCGTTTCAGGGACAAGTTCCGCATCGGTAGTGAAGAAGTGCAGTTTTCCCTCCGGATCGACAGCGAACAGGGGAATGCAGCGTCCGCGATAACGTTCGATATAGGCATTGAAGTCGAATTCCTTCTGTAATCGGGTGCTGCGGATTTCGGCGCCGTTACCGAGCCAGCCGGCGATCCTGCCGTGCGTGATGTCGCTGCCGAAGAGCTGTCTGCCGCGGTGGCGCGTGGAGACCTTGTGTTTTTCCGATACCACCGATTCACGCGACGAGATGAGCTCATAAACGTTCTGGGCACCGAACTCCGACTTGAATCTCTGGCTGGCCAGCATATCCAGGTGGTGGCGTCCGGACATGCCGAGCATGTTGCCGAGGCCCGTCAGGGCCAGGTTGCGATCGGCGTGTTCCGAGATGGGATTGCCGTAATAGGCTTCCAGCCCCTCCCTTCGCGCCAGGCTGCAGTTTTCCCAGTTGCTGTCCGTGAGCATGACCTTGAAACCCTGGTCGAGTATGGCCTTGCCCACCGCGCGGGCGACGTTACCGGCGCCGATGATAAGGACCCCCCGGGGGGGCGGTTCCCTGACTCCCAGCCAGCGGGCAAACGGTTTCGCCGTGGCGCTCTGGATCAGCACGCTGCCGATGATGACCAGGAAGGTCAGGGGCACGAGGAGTTCGGCCTCGGCGTAGCCGGCGTCGCCGAGGCGGATGGCGAACACGGCGGAAATGGCCGCCGCGACGATACCGCGCGGGCCGATCCACGCAATCAGCAGGCGCTCCCGGAAATTCAGTTCCGAGCCGAGCGTTGAGGCGAAAACGGCCAGGGGACGCGACAGGAACAGCACGACGCCGAGCAGCATCAGGCTCGGCCAGCCGACGGCGAACAGCAGGGCCGGCTGTATCCGTGCCGCCAGTATGATGAAGAGGCCTGATATCAGGAGAACGCTGAGGCTTTCCTTGAAGTCCAGGATGTCCCCGATATCGGTATTCTTCATGTTGGCCAGGAACATGCCCATGATGGTGACCGCCAGCAGCCCTGATTCATGCTCCACCATTCCGGAGACGGCGTAGACGCCGAAGACCAGGGTCAGGACCAGTACGTTGCGCAGGTATTCGGGCACCAGGTGGCGGCGCAACACGACGCCGAGGATATAGGCGAACACGAAACCCATGGCGCCGCCGACGAGTACCAGGCGACCAAAAGTCAGCAGCACATGTCCCACCGCGCTGCCCGTGCGGCTGGAAATAATGAAATCGAATACCAGCACTGCCAGCAGTGCGCCCAGGGGATCGATGACAATACCTTCCCAGCGCAGCACGCCGGCGACATTGGCATTGGGACGTACCGTTCTCAGCATGGGCAGGATCACGGTCGGGCCGGTAACCACCACCACGGCACCGAAGAGCAGGGCAAGGCCGGGCTCAAAACCGACCAGGTAGTGTGCTGCGCCGGCCATAATCATCCAGCTGATGAACGCTCCCAGGGTAATGAGGTTACGGACGACTTTCCTGAGGCCGCGTATCTCATCGATATGCAACCTCAGGCTGCCCTCGAACAGGATAACGGCAACGGACAGGGACACGATGGGAAACAGCAGGTCGCCGAACAGCGCATCGGGATCGAGCAGTCCCGTCAGCGGGCCGGCGGCGATCCCCGCGAGCAGCAGCAGCAGGATAGCCGGCTGTCGTGCCCGCCATGCCAGCCACTGGCAGCCGATGCCAAGAATGCCGATGAATGCCAGCGCGGTTAGCGGTGAGAGTTCCATTTAACTACGGTGAGGGGTGAGGTGTAAGGAGTGAGGTGTAAGGAGCAAACCAAATCACCGGGACCATCACGGGTTATGCATGCGTTGCGGCAGCCTCGTGTTGCCAACTCCTTATCCCTCACACCTCACTCCTCACCATTTCCCCCTCACTCCTTACATGTTCCATAGCGCGGCCAGAGGGCGGCAAAGCGGCCGGCAACCCGGCTCAGGTACATGCGCTGCACGGCATAGGCCTCGCGTTCGCGTTTGAGCTGATCCTCGCAGTCGTTGTTTCTGAATTTGCCGCTCAGGTCCTGCAGATAGTGTACCAGTTCATGCACGATGACGCTGCGTGTCACCGGGTCATCCCAGTTCTGCAGGTGTTCGTCCAGATAGATGGTGCCGTCGTTGTTGTACCAGGCGGCGACGGGACAGTCCCGGTTGCCGTCGCAGGCATGTTCAACGAAAAAGGAATGGGGCCTGAAGCTGTACGCCGGCCCGTGTCCGGGATAGGGATAATGCGAAAGATGGCTTGCCCAGCTCAGTAATACCAGCAGCAGCTTGGCCTTGCCCATGCTACCGGCACCTGCGGTTATTCCAGTTTGCGGAAGACCAGCGTCGCATTGGTGCCGCCAAAGCCGAAGCTGTTAGACATCACCGTTTTCAGACTGGCGTTGTCAATGCGCTCCCGAACCACGGGTAGTCCTTCCGCCTCCTGGTCCAGGTTGAAGATATTGGCTGAAGCACAGATGAAGTTTTCCTCCATCATCAGCAGTGAGTAAATCGCCTCGCTGGCGCCGGCGGCGCCGAGACCGTGACCGGTGAGCGACTTGGTGGAGCTGATGGGTGGGATCTCGCTGCCGCCGAAGATATTCCGGATCGCCGTCAGTTCGCCGATATCGCCGGCCGGCGTGCTGGTGGCATGGGCATTGATGTAGTCCACCGGGTCCGGCGTGGTTTCCAGCGCGAGCTGCATGCAGCGCGCCGCGCCTTCTCCGGACGGCTTGACCATGTCGAACCCGTCCGAGGTGGCGCCGTAGCCGGTGATTTCCGCGTAGATTTTCGCCCCCCGGGCCCTGGCGTGTTCCAGTTCCTCGACAACCACGATGGCGCCGCCGCCGGAAATGACAAAACCGTCGCGATCGGCGTCAAAGGCGCGCGAAGCATGTTCCGGAGAGTCATTGTATTTCGAGGACAGGGCGCCCATGGCATCGAACAGCAGCGTTCCGGTCCAGTGCAGCTCATCGCCGCCGCCGGCAAAAACCATGTCCTGTTTGCCGGACTGAATCAGCTCCAGGGCGTTGCCGATGCAATGGGCGCTGGTGGCGCAGGCGGAGCTGATGGAGTAATTGACGCCCTTGATGCGGTAGGCAACGGACAGGCAGGCGCTGCAGGTGCTGGCCATGATGCGGGGGACCATGGTGGGACCGACCTTGCGGGCGCCTTTTTCGCGCATGATATCCGTGGCGAGCAGCATGTTGCCGGTGGACGAACCGCCGCTGCCGACCACCAGGCCGATACGGGGATCGGAAATTTCATTTTCATCAAGTCCGGCATCGGCCATGGCGTCGCCCATGGCCAGGTAGGTATAGGCGGCGGCGTCGCCCATGAAGCGTCGCCGCTTGCGATCGACCAGGGCGTCCAGGTCCAGGTGTACGGGCCCGTAAACGTGGGTGCGAAATCCCAGTTCCGCATATTCCGGGCAGAATTCGATGCCGCTGCGGCTGTTGCGGAGGGCGTCGATCACCTCCTGGCGGTTGGTGCCGATGCTGGATTTGATGCCCAGCCCGGTAATGACGGCGCGTTTCACGAAGTCTCCTTGTTGTCGAATATTTCCAGATTCCGGAACAGTCCCACGCGCAGATCGGTCGCCGCGTAGATTTCCTGCCCGTCAACCTCCAGACTGCCGTCGGCCACCCCCATGACCACGCTGCGTTTGATGATGCGCTTCATGTTAATAATGTAGCGTACCAGTCTGTTTTCCGGCGTCACCTGGCCGGTAAATTTGACCTGCCCGGAACCCAGGGCACGGCCGCGGCCTGGCGCCCCCGTCCAGCCCAGATAAAAACCGACCAGCTGCCACATGGCATCGAGGCCCAGGCAGCCCGGCATGACGGGGTCACCGTGGAAGTGGCAGGCAAAGAACCACAGGTCCGGATTGACGTCCAGCTCCGCCACCACCATGCCCTTGCCGGCGTGGCCGCCGGAATCATTGATTTCGACGATACGGTCGAACATAAGCATGTTAGGCAGCGGCAGCTGTGCATTGCCTTTACCGAACAGTTCCCCCCTAGCGCAAGCCAGCAGTTCCTCCCTGCTGTAGCTACTTTTTTTATTGTGCATAACCATAATATTATCTCATGGTGAAAGAAATTTTTCCTCCCGAATCGCACGCTCCGCAACCGGGAAATCCGTGCAACCGGCTGTTGCGGAGCCGGGTTGCGGCGTGGACAGTCGCGGCCCGGCTGCTGTCAAAGCCGGTACGCACAGCCTCTGCGCGGACCGGGCACCCGTTGTCGGGTTGCCGGGGAACAGTGCACCGGATATGTGCGCGGCGGATCCCTCACGAATCGGCTGCGCGGGCGGCGCATCCGGCAGGCAAAAACGCACAGGATGTGCGTTTTTCGACAAACTGTTAAACTCGGCGCAGCATTTACCGGAGGATCGCTTCTTCATGAGCAGCCAGAACGCTCGCATACAAAGGCGGCACAGTGTCGGCGTCAGGGTCGGCCCCGTCACCATCGGCGGCGGGCATCCCGTCGTGGTGCAGTCCATGACCAATACGGATACGGCGGATGTCGAGGCCACGGCCAGGCAGGTACAGCAGCTGGCGGCCGCCGGCTCCGAACTGGTGCGCATTACCGTGAACAACGAGGATTCGGCCGCCGCTGTGGCACCCATCCGCGACCGCCTCGCCGCCATGGGCTGCAGCGTCCCCCTGATCGGCGACTTCCATTATAACGGCCACCAGTTGCTGACCAAATATCCGGACTGTGCCGAGGCTCTGGCCAAATACCGCATCAATCCGGGCAATGTCGGTTTTGGCCGGAAAAAGGACAGCCAGTTTGCCACCATGATTGAAAAAGCCCTGGAATACGACAAACCGGTGCGTATCGGGGTCAACTGGGGCAGCCTGGATCAGGAACTGGCCACGCGCCTGATGGACGAAAACGCACAGCGCGAGGTGCCGCTGGAAGCGGAGGAGGTCATGCAGGAAGCCCTCATCGTCTCGGCCCTGAGCAGTGCCGAGCGTGCCGTGGAACTCGGCTTGTCCCGCGAGCGTATCATCCTGTCCTGCAAGGTCAGCGGCGTACAGAAGCTGATCAGCGTCTACCGTGATCTGGCGGCCCGCTGTGACTATCCCCTGCACCTCGGTCTGACCGAGGCGGGTATGGGCTCCAAGGGTATTGTCGCGTCCACCGCCGCCCTCGCCGTGCTGCTGCAGGAAGGCATCGGCGATACCATCCGTATCTCGCTGACGCCGGAACCCGGCGGCGACCGGGCCCGGGAAGTCATCGTGGCGCAGGAAATCCTGCAGACCATGGGCCTGCGCTCCTTTACACCCCTGGTGACGGCCTGTCCCGGTTGCGGCCGTACCACCAGCACCGTGTTCCAGGAACTGGCCGACAATATCCAGGCCTATGTACGCAGCCAGATGCCCGTCTGGCGCGAGAAGTACAGCGGGGTCGAGGATATGAACCTGGCCGTCATGGGTTGCGTGGTAAACGGCCCGGGCGAGAGCAAGCATGCCGACATCGGCATCAGCCTGCCGGGTACCGGCGAAGCCCCCTCGGCGCCGGTATTCATCGACGGCAAGAAGGTGACCACCCTGAAGGGCGAGAATATCGCCGACGAGTTCCGCCACATCGTCGATGACTACGTGGAGTCGCACTACGCGAAACGGCAGTAATTAGTGAATGGTGAATAGTAAATAGTGGGTGAGGGTGTTTGTCCCTCATCCGGATTGGCAGTGACTATTCACTAATTACCATTCACGATTCACTGCTTTACCTGCGGCACCTCACTTGAAGACAATTCCCGCGACGTCCTCGTATTTCCGGACGAAATGCACCGTGAGGCCCTTGCGTAAATAATCCGGCAGTTCCTCGACGTCGCGGCGGTTGGCTTCCGGCAGGAGGATCTCGTTGATGCCGGAGCGGCGCGCGGCCACGATTTTTTCCCGGATGCCGCCCACCGGCAGGACCTTGCCGGTCAGGGTCAGTTCGCCGGTCATGGCCAGGGGCCGTTTGATGCGGCGGTGGCGCGCCAGTGACAGCAGGGCGGTGGCCATGGTGATGCCGGCGCTGGGGCCGTCCTTGGGCGTCGCTCCCTCGGGCACGTGCAGGTGCACCTGTATGTCATCGAAAAATGCCGCCGGTGCCCCGAGTTCGCTGGCATGGGCCATGACATAGCTGTAGGCGATTTCCGCCGATTCCTTCATGACATTGCCGAGATGGCCGGTCAGCTTGAAGCCGCGCTGGCGGGCGTGAACCCGGGTGGCCTCCACCGACAGGGTGGCGCCGCCCAGGGACGTCCAGGCCAGGCCGGTGACAATGCCCACGCCGGCCGGCGGCTTTTCCCGGCGGAACAGCGGCTTGCCCAGGTATTCCTCGATATTGTCCACGCTGATACGGATGGGGGTCGACGCTCCTTCCAGCTTCTTCACCACCGCCTTGCGGATGACACGGCCGAGCTGCTTTTCCAGGTTGCGCACGCCGGCCTCGCGGGCGTAGCCATCGATGATGCGTTTCAGGCCGGCGTTGGTGATACGGATATCGGAGGTTTTCACGCCGGCGTGTTCCAGCTGCCTGGGCCACAGGTGATGGCGGGCGATGGCCACCTTTTCGGCGGAGATGTAGCCGGCCAGGCGGATGATCTCCATGCGATCCAGCAGTGGTGCCGGGATGGTGTCCAGCTGGTTGGCGGTGCAGATAAACAGGACCTTGGACAGATCGAAACGCACGTCCAGGTAGTGATCCAGGAAATCCGAGTTCAGCTCCGGATCCAGTACCTCCAGCAGGGCCGAGGCCGGATCGCCCTGGAAGGACGCACCGATCTTGTCCACCTCGTCCAGCATGATCACCGGGTTGGAGGAGCCGGCGTCGCGCAGGGCCTGGACGAGCTTGCCCGGCATGGCGCCGATGTAGGTACGGCGGTGGCCCTTGATCTCCGCCTCGTCGCGCATGCCGCCCAGGCTGAACCGGTAGAAATGCCGGCCCAGCGCGGTGGCGATGGATCGGCCGATGGAGGACTTGCCCACGCCCGGTGGCCCCACCAGCAGCAGAATGGCCCCCGATATTTCGCCTTTCTGCACACCCAGGGCCAGAAATTCGATAATGCGGTCCTTGACGTCCTGCAGGCTGTCGTGGTCCCGGTCCAGGATCTTGCGGGCATGGCCGAGATCCAGGACGTCGTCGGTGAGCCTGCCCCAGGGCAGGGAGGTAATCACATCCAGGTAGTTGCGCGTAACGGCATATTCCGGTGAACCCGTTTCCAGGAACGAGAGTTTTTCCATTTCGCTGTCGATGCGCTCCTGTGCCTGTTCGGGGATAATCAGTTCCTGCATGCGTTCACGGAAACGCTCGATCTCCACGGTCTTGTCGTCCTTGGCGATGCCCAGTTCCTTCTGGATCGCCTTCAGTTGTTCGCGCAGGAAGAATTCACGCTGCTGTTCACTCATCTGTTCCTGGACCTTCTGGTGGATCTGCTGCTGCAGGCCGGCGAGCTCCACTTCCTTGCGCAGCAGCAGCAGCACCTTTTCCATGCGCAGCAGCAGCGGTACGGTTTCCAGCACCTCCTGCAGTTCCTTGCCGTCGGCGCTGGTCAGCATGGCTCCGAAATCCGTCAGCGGCGAGACCTCGTCCATGTTGAAGCGATCCAGAAATGCCTTGAGCTGTTCCTTGTACAGCGGATTCAGCGGCAGCAGTTCCTTGATGGTGTTGATCAGCGACATGGAATAGGCCTTGAGCTGATCCACGTCCTCTTCCGGTGCTTCCGGATACTCCACCTGCACCAGGAACGGCGGCTTGTCGGAGATCCAGCGCACAATGCGGAACCGGCGTATGCCCTCGGCGATGAAATGTACCCTGTCGTCATCCCGCTGCGGATGATGCATGCGGGCGGCCGTGCCCATGGTGTCAAAGGCATCGCGTCCTGGTACTGATTCGGGCGAGTGGGTGCTGCGGCAGATGCCGGCGACGTGATGCGGCGTTGCCCCGATGCGTTCGAGGGTCTCCAGCCAGGGATCCGCCCTGGTGATGACGGGGAGGGTCTGGACGGGGAAGAACGGGCGTTCCCCGACAGGCAGCAGGTAGAGCTTGTCGGGCAGGACGTCGCCGCTCCGCGCCGGAAGCCGCACGTTGACCGGTTCGGTAATGAGTTCCGGTTCCTGTTCCTGTTCGGTCATGGGGTTATTCCGGTGAACATGGCTATAGTCTGTTGATATGGGTTTATGCCTGAAGTTTCAAGTTTTTACGGATAATCGCCTGACCGGAGTCAGGTCCCGGTGCGCGGGCTTTGTGACAAACGGCCACCTCGCGCTACAATCAGACCTGATATCCGATTGCCATTGGGAGAAGCCAGTCCATGTCCGAGGTAAAAGTCTATCCGGTACCGGAGTCCATTCTCGCCGATACACACCTGACCAACGAGCAGTACATCGAGATGTACAAGCGCTCGCTCGATGATCCCGATGGATTCTGGGCGGATCAGGCCAGATCGCATCTGCACTGGTTCAAGGAATGGGACAAGGTACAGGAATGGGATTTCAACGATGTCGGCATCAAGTGGTTCATCGATGGCAAGTTGAACGTTGCCTACAACTGCCTGGACCGGCACCTGGATAAGCGCGCGGACCAGACGGCCATCCTCTGGGAAGGGGACGAACCGGATCAGGACAAGGCCCTCAGTTACCGGGAACTGCACGAGCAGGTGTGCCGTTTTGCCAACGTACTCAAGTCCCGCGGCGTAAAAAAGGGTGATCGGGTCGCCATCTATCTGCCCATGATCCCCGAGGCGGCGGTGGCGGCCCTGGCCTGTGCACGTATCGGCGCCGTCCATTCCATCGTGTTCGGCGGCTTCTCCCCGGCGGCGCTGAAGGACCGGATCCTGGATTCCGATTGCCGCGTAGTCATCACCGCGGATGAGAGCATACGCGGCGGGCGGCACACGCCGCTCAAGGCCAACGCGGATACCGCCCTGGAATCCTGTCCCAAGGTCAAGACGGTGGTGGTGGTGCAGCGTTCGGGCGGCGACATCGCCTGGAACGGCAAGCGCGACCTGTGGTACCACGAGGCCATGGAAAGCGCCTCGCCGGAGTGCCCTGCGGAAGAGATGGATGCCGAAGATCCACTGTTTATTCTTTATACCTCCGGCTCCACGGGCAAGCCCAAGGGCGTGCTGCATACCACCGGCGGTTACCTGTTATATGTGGCCATGACGCACAAGTACGTGTTCGACTACCACGAGAACGATATCTACTGGTGCGCCGCGGACATCGGCTGGATTACCGGGCATTCGTACATCGTCTACGGGCCGCTGTGCAACGGCGCCACCACCCTGATGTTCGAGGGCGTGCCCACCTATCCCGATGCCAGCCGCTTCTGGCAGGTAGTGGACAAGCACAAAGTGAATATCTTCTATACCGCGCCGACGGCCATCCGTGCCCTGCATGCCCAGGGCGACGAGTTCGTTACCCGGACCAGTCGCAAGAGCCTGCGCATACTGGGCAGCGTGGGTGAGCCCATTAACCCCGAGGCCTGGGAGTGGTATTACTCGGTGGTTGGCGAGAGCCGCTGCCCGGTCATGGATACCTGGTGGCAGACCGAAACCGGCGGCATCATGATTACACCGCTGCCCGGCGCCACGGCCCTGAAACCCGGATCCGCCACGCGTCCGTTCTTCGGCATCGAACCCTGCCTGGTGGATGACAAGGGCCAGGAGCTGTCCGGCGAAAGCGCGGGTTCCCTGTGCATTAAGCGCTCCTGGCCCGGCCAGATGCGCACCGTCTACGGCGATCACGAGCGTTTCGTCACCACCTACTTCAGCACCTTCCCCGGCAAGTATTTCACCGGCGACGGCGCCCACCGCGACGAGGACGGCTATTACTGGATCACCGGGCGTGTCGACGACGTGCTCAACGTCTCCGGCCACCGCATGGGCACGGCCGAGATCGAAAGCGCCCTGGTGCTGCACGACAAGGTGGCCGAGGCGGCGGTGGTCGGTTATCCCCACGATATCAAAGGGCAGGGCATTTACGCCTATGTGACCCTGATGGCCGGCATCGAACCCTCGGAGGAATTGCGCAAGGAACTGATCCAGCTGGTGCGCAAGGAAATCGGCCCTATCGCCAGCCCGGACGTGATCCAGTGGGCGCCGTCTCTGCCGAAGACGCGTTCCGGCAAAATCATGCGCCGCATCCTGCGCAAGGTCGCCGCCGATGAGCTGGAAAATCTCGGCGATACCAGCACTCTGGCCGATCCCGCCGTGGTGGACCAGCTTATCCATAATCGGGCGGAATTGGTCGAGGATCCGCCAGCGGGCAAAGGGTGAGGCCGCGGGACTTCCTGTAAGCTACTGTAATATATTGTAAAAATGATGTGATCGGCGGTTCTTGACAAGGCCGGTGGATTTGGACTATTGTGCACTGCAATATTTGATGCAGTGCACAAATTTTCAACCACAGCGAGAGGCCGGCCATGAGCAACGCACTTTTCTCCACCTTTGCCGACAACAGTCGTTTCACCTACGAAAGCCTGCAGGAACTCGGCGCCATCAACACCAAGACGCTGAACCGGCTGGTAGAGATCCAGATGAACTTCGCCCGCCTGGGGCTGGAAAGCTCCATGGAGCAGACGCGGCTGATCACCGACGTCAACAGCTACGACGATCTGTTCTCCGCCGAATCCAGTCTGGCCAGCAGCTACGGCGACAAAATCATGGGACTGGTCAGCGAAACGGTGGAACTTATGACGGATTCCCGAGACCAACTCGTCAAGTGGACGGAAAAGCATTTCGAGGAAGGCAAGAAGCAGGCCTCCACCCCGGCCAAGCCGAAGCCCGCCGCGAAAAAGCCCACTACCGCCGCCAAGACGCAGTCGAAAGCGGCCTGAGGTTTTTTGGACCCTCTTAAAATCTCTAGTGTACAAGCTCTAGAGTAATGCCCGGTTTCCCCCGCCCCCCTGGAAACCGGGCATTTTTTATGTCCGAATAACGACGGAGCGGGGAGCTTCCCCGCGCAAAGATCAATATAATAATGCGCAGCAGAAGGCGGGCCGCACGTCCCGCCGGACAGTCACCGCTATTCATCAGTACGGGGAGACAGTGAGCCGCGCAACGAATCCCTTCCTGGATCCGGACTGGCTGGAGATCCAGCGGAGTTATCTGCAGCAGTTGGCCGCCGCGGGGCATACCGGCGACGCGCACAGTGGCACGGGGGAGCCCGACTGGTACCGGGCCCTGCAAGTGTGGTGGCAGACAGTGCTGGACCAGGCTCCGGCGGACGATATGCGCGTTCTGCTCAGCAATATTTTTCATCAATCCCAGTCATTTTCCACCATGTCCGGCGAGTTCAGCCGCCTCATCGCCGCCCTGTCGGAAACGGGGGACGGTGACTGGCAGAAAATCTTTCATCAGCATATCAAAGCCATGAAGCAGCAGTTCTCCGGCGATCCGGCGGCCGGCCCCGGAGAGCAGTGGAACGCGATGCTGCAGGCCTGGCAGCAGGCCGGCACGGCCACGCTGCCGGAAGAGCTGTTCGGCGGTCTCAACGGTGAGGGCCTCTGTGACATGGCCGAACGGTTTCTGGCCCTTACCGCCACAACCGGACCCGGCGGCGAGTACGCGGCCGCCCTGCAGGAAGGCATGCGGCTGTGGCAGGGTTACCGGGCGCGCTGCGGGCAGTATTTCAGCGTCTTCAGGCGCCTCGGCGTTGATGCCCTGGATCGTCTGGAGCGCCGCGTCATGGAGCTGGCCGCAAAGGATGCGCAGATAACCAGCTTGCGGGAGCTGTACAACCTGTGGGTGGACTGCAACGAGCAGGTCTTTGCCGAGCATGCCGCGAGCGAGGAATACGCCCGCCTGTATGGTGACCTGCTGGCTGATTACATGGCTTTCCGCCGGCAGGGCCGGAAACTGGTGGATGCCACCCTGCAGCAGCTGGATCTGCCCAGTCGGGAAAGCCTCGCCTCGGTCAGCAGGAACCAGCATGAACTGCAGCGGCAGTTGCGGCAAAGCCTGGCGCAGCAGGAGAAAACCCAGGCCGCCCTTGAATCGTTGCAGGCGGAGCTGGACGAGCTGCGCCGTTCGCTGAAACAGGAGTCCCGTACAGCGCGGGCTGCGCCGCGGCGGCGGAGTGTGAAAAAGAAACGCGGTGGAACAGGGCGCCGGCGCGATGGCTGAGTAGTTATGAAAAATCCCTTCGCCATCAAGCCGGAACAGATCGCGGACGAGATCTATGATTTCAACCGCAAACTGGCCGCCGGTGTCGGTACCCTGGCGGAACTCGGGGAGGTCGAGGTGGGTACCTCCCCCCGGGAGCCGGTCTACGAGGAAGACAAGCTGGTGCTGTACCATTACCGGCCGCGCCGACGCCGGCGCAATCCCGTTCCCCTGCTCATCGTCTATGCACTCGTCAATCGCCCTTACATGGCGGATCTGGAAAAAGGGCGATCCCTGATCCAGGGCCTGCTCGAGGCCGGACAGGACGTGTATCTCATAGACTGGGGCTATCCCGATGCCGTCGACAGTGACTTGTCACTGGACGATTACATCATCGGCTACCTGGACCGCTGTGTTGACGTGGTGCGCCGCCGGCATGAGGTTGAACGCATCAACCTGCTGGGTATCTGCCAGGGCGGCACCTTCTCCCTGTGTTATACCGCCCTCTGCCAGGACAAGATCAGAAATCTCATTACCACCGTGACGCCGGTGGATTTTCATACCCGGCACGATCAGCTCAGCCACCTGGCCCGGCACGTGGATATTGACCAGTGCGTCGACGCCATGGGGAACGTCCCCGGCGAGATGCTGAACTGGATGTTTCTTATGCTCAAGCCGTTCCGGCTCATGGGCAGGAAATATGTCGATCTGGTGGATATCCTGGACGATCCGGAGAGGATGCGTAATTTCGTGCGCATGGAAAAATGGATCTTCGACAGCCCCGCCCAGGCCGGTCGTGCCTTCCGTGAATTCGTCGCCGATTTTTACCAGGACAACAAACTGATCAAGGGCCGGATCGACATCGGCGGCAGAACGGTGGATCTGGAAAACATTACCGTGCCGGTGCTCAACATCTATGCCCGCGATGATCACCTGGTCCCGCCGGACGCCTCGCGGGCGCTGGCGGGCTGTGTAAGTTCCGAAGATTATTCCGAGCTGGAATTCCCGGGCGGCCATATCGGCCTGTATGTCAGCGCCCGTTCGCAGCGGCTCCTGCCGCCCGCCATCGGCCGTTGGCTGGATGAACGCAGCGGCTGAAAAGGGATAGTCGCGCCGGTCCCCGGGGCCGTTTACGCCCGAAAAATTTTTCTTCCCTTTTTTATGGCGGTATTCCCAACCTTCTGATAAATCAGCATTACACAGGTGTTTATATCGCTAATTATTCCGGATTGTCTACCCCATAGGGGTGATAGGCAGGTGGAGGAGGGGGGCGTATAGTAAATCGCGAAGGATCGCCGGGAATGTTTCCAGGACGGAAACCGACAAGGAGTCCCGAGCGCCGGTCACGGACTGAACACTGTGCCAGGGAAGGCACATTACTTTTCATCTTCCAGATTTTTACGGAACCAGTTGACTGCATCCTCGATGGCCTGCCGGGCGGGACGCGGTGTGTAGCCCAGTTGCTGCCGGGCCTTTTCCGACGAGAAGAACATGTACTTGCGCGCCATGCGAATTTCATCCAGCGTCACGATGGGCGTAGTACCAGTCAGCCGCGCCCAGTATTCCGCGGCCCAGGCGACGGGAATAACGACGTTATGCGGGATGCCGATACGCGGTGCCGGCACGCCGCCGGCCAGGGCGATGGCCTGCAGCAGTTCGCGCAGCGTCATATTATCGCCACCGAGTATATAGCGCTCCCCGATCTCTCCCCGTTCGAAGGCCAACAGATGGCCCCTGGCGACATCGTCAACGTGAACGATGTTGAGGCCGGTGTCTACATAGGCGGGCATGCGCCCGCGTAACATGTCGACGAAGATACGTCCGGTGGGCGTGGGCTTGATGTCGCGCGGCCCCACCGGCGTGGAGGGATTGACGATGACCACCGGTGCGCTGCGTTCCCGCACCAGTCGCTCGACCTCGCGCTCGGCGAGGTACTTGGAGCGTTTGTAATGGCCGACCATGTCTTCCAGGGTGACCGGTGTCTCCTCATTCGCCGGAGTCCTGTCGGCAGTCAGGCCCAGAGTGGCTACGCTGCTGGTGTAGACAATGCGCCGGATGCCAGCGTCCAGCGCGGCCTCAATGAGATGCCGCGTGCCTTCGACATTGATGCGGTAGATGACGTCAGGTTCCGGTATCCACAGGCGATAGTCGGCGGCGACATGAAACAGGCAGTCACAGTCACGGACGGCGCGGCGCAGGGATTCCGGATCGGTGAGATCGCCCTCGACCAGGCTCAGTCCCGCGAGGTCGGAGAGATTGCGCCGGTCGCTGCCGGGTCTGACCAGCGCCCGGACTTCGTGGCCGGCCTCGAGGAGGTGCCGCACCACCGCCGAACCCACGAAACCGCCGGCGCCCGTGATCAGCGTAGGCATCAGTTCAGCCTCCGCTGCATGGCGATATAATCACGCAGCACCCAGCCGGCGAACAGCGGCGCGCCGATGGCGGCCAGGATCAGGAACGGCAGCAGTTGTCCGGCCAGGGTGATGGCCGGCAGCAAATACAGCACGTCTTCCGCCTCCACGCCGCCTCTGTGGGGCTGTCGCGCGCGGTCGCGGCCGACCTGCTGTTCGATGGCGTGGCGCATGTGGAAGATGCCGGCGACGGACAGACCTGCAAGACAGCCCAGGGGCAGGGCGGCCACGCCCAGTTCCGAATTCATCAGGCCGATACCCATGCCCACGAACAACAGGACGTTCACGGCGGCATCGCTGAGCAAATCGTAGAGATGTCCGAAGCGACTCGTCATGCCGGTCATGCGCGCCAGCTCGCCGTCCGCATGATCGAGAAAATTGGACAGGCAGAAGCAGGCGGCACCGGCGTTGGCGGGCCAGAATCCCCCCAGTGACAGGAAGGCGCAGGCGGCCAGTCCGCACAGCAGGCGCAGGGTGGTCAGGTGGTTGGGCGTGAGGCCGGAGTCGCGCCAGGGGCGGAGCAGCCGCTCTGCCAGGCGCGCGTCCCAGGGCTTGTCAGGGGCCGGATTCATCGCCGCCGGAACTGCTCATGTGACTGGTCAGCAGACTGGGTGTAACGATCAGCATGCAGATCAGTGTAATGGCAATACCGATGGAAAGCAGCTTCCCCATGCTGGCCGTGCCCACGTGTTGCGAGAAAGCCAGGTTGCCGATGCCGCCGATGGTGGTGGCGCCGCTGACGATAATGGCCCGCGCGGATGAGGTTGCGAGCAGGTTGTTATGGGCCGGCAGGGCGGTGCGAAAGCGGTGGAGAATGTGAATGCCGCTGTCCACACCTATGCCCAACAGCAGCGGCAGGGCGATAATATTGGCGAAATTAAAGGGCATGTCCAGGAGCACAGTCATGCCGGCAGTAAATACCGCGGACATGATCATGGGTGTCAGGATATAGATGACATCGCGCTTATGGTGGACCGCCAGGAGCAGGAACAGGGTAATGAGGATAAACGCGTAGCTGAACGCCTGGATAAAGGCCTTGACCACGGCATCACCCGCCTTGAGGTTGATGACCGGCGGGCCGATTACCCGGCTGTCCACCTTTTCGACCTGTTCGACAAAGCGGCGCATGGGAGCATTCTTGATGATGTTTTGTGAAGGTTCGACGTCCAGCAGGTAATGACCGGAGGGACTGAGCCAGCGCCGTACCAGATCCGGTGACAGGTCCTTGAGGCTCACCGGCTGGGCATTCAGGGAACGGCGCAGGGTTGCCAGCCGGCCGGGCAGGGAGGCGAGCAGGCTTTGTGAGAAATTATCCAGGGACTTTGCCCGGTCAGGCTGTGTCATGGTATCCAGGCGTTGCAGGTAATCACTCAGGGATCGGTGCAGCTTTGCCATGACGGGATTGCTGTGCAGCAGGGAGGACTTGCCGAGCTTGTCCGTGAAATTCTTCACGGCGTCGTATTGCTGGGCAGTGGTGATAGGTTTCCTGGTGCCTCCGGGTTCCGGCAGGCCGATCAGCATCAGGTTCAGGTTCCCGATGATATCGAGTTTCGCGTCCTGGTCCTTTGGGATGAAGTCATCCAGCCACATGACCTTGTCCACCACCGGCAGTTTCTCGAGTTTTGCTGCCGTGGATTGGGCATCCTGCCGGCTGTCGGCCAGTATCACTCCCGACCAGGGCGACGAGTCGCTCGAGGTCAGGAGTGCATGCAGCGTCTTGATGGATTCGTCTTTCGGGTTTTGCAGGTTGAGCGTGTTGTAGTCGAAACGGATGTGGGTGCCGATGGCGACGAACACAAGGAACAGTACGAAGGCGGTTATCTTGACACCGCGGGCATGATTAATGGGAAAAGCGCCGATGTGATAGGACAGGGGGATGCCCACCGGCCGGTTCAGGATTGATTTTTTCAACGGCAGCAGGCTGAGCAGCGCCGGCAGCATGGTCAGGGTGACAATCAGGCTGATAAACATGCCGACGCCGGAGATCAGGCCCAGTTCCGCGACACCGTTGTAATCGGTGGGGATGAAGGCGAAGAACCCGATAGCTGTGGTCATGGCACACAGGAACAGGGAGCTGCCGACGTTCACCGAGGATTCATCGATGGCGTCGTGTTTGTTGATCCCTTCGGAGACGAGTTCCCGGTAGCGCAGGCAATAGTGAATGGCAAAATCGACGCCCAGGCCGATATAGAGGACGGCGAAGGCAATGGAGATCAGATTCAGCCTGCCGATAGCGAAGGCGGCGAAGGCGGCGGTAAAGATAAGACCGATAATCAGGGTGATGAAACTGGCAACAACCAGGCGAAACGAACCCATGCCGAGGAACATGATGGCGACGACCACGATCAGCGCCAGCGTGATGGTAAACTCGGTGCCGTGCATGACGCTTACCACCTCCTCGTGAGACAGCATGGTGCTGCCGGTGAGGTGGATAGTGGCGCCGATATTATGGATGTCCGGTTCGGCGGCGAGAGCGCGGATCTTGTGGATGGCCGCGGCGGCCGGCGTCAGCTTGTCGAAATCCAGTTTCGGCTGCAGCACGATGAACTGGCGATAGACGTCTTTCTTCTCCTTTGAACCGTTCATGAGGCGCTGCCAGGAAACGCGGAATGTCGTGCTGTTCCGGTTCGCGTCGACGGCCTTCGTGATTTGCTGCAGGAGAGGATTGATATCGATCTCCTGGCCGTTATCGATTGCCTTGACGGCTTCGGAAAGCATGCCGAACAGGCCGCGCAGGGTCTGGTCGTTCGTCAGCCGGGACAGGAAGGGCTGGATCCGCGCGAGGTTATCGGATAGATCCTGGAGTTCCTTGGTGCTCAGGAACAACAGGGCATCGTTCTTGAACAGCGGCAGTGCATTCGGGTAGTAAACGTCCTTGAACAGGCTGGTTTGCTTCTGCAGTTTGCCGTACAGGGCATTGGCGGCGTCCAGGGCCTGATCCGGTGTCTTCGCCTGCACCACGACCAGGATATTGTCAGTGTACTGGGGGAAGTTGCGCTCGTAGGCCAGATCACGCTGGCGCCAGTCCAGCTTCGGAGACAGCATGTCCTTGGTCTCCGTGTTCATGCCGATATTGTTCATGGCATAATAGAGGGCGAGAGCGGCCAGGACCGGCAGTATGATAATGACAGCGATGCGGTATTTCTGTACCAGGTCAATCCAGTGCTTGAGCACGCGCTGACCGCTTGTTCTGAGTAAACGCATGAGGATGGTGATCGTATTGTTGTGAATATTCGACCCGGAATGATCAAGCGTCCGGATACAGCGGCGTCAGATCCGGAAGGGATTATCCAAGCGCACAATTATACACGGAAAACATATTCCCTGCCCGGTTCGCGCTCACAGTCCGGGGGGTAGTTCCTGCGCTTGTCGCGGTAGTAACGGCGGCGCTGATCACCTTCCGAGAGACGGTTATAGGTGACATACAACACCCGCCGTGGACTGTCGGTCATGTTGGGGCCGGATCGATGCGGTGCATAGGAATCGAAGAAAACCGCGTCGCCGGGTTGGGTGGGGATGGCGGTATACTCGAGGGTATTTTCATCCAGGGGTTTCCACTTGTCGCCGAGCAGCCCGGCCCGGTGCATCCCCGCGGCCATTTCCAGGCAGCCGTTTGCCGGCGTGGAGGCATCGATGCTGACCAGGGCGGTGATGTGCAGACCGGCATAGGTGTCCCAGCCTGCCTGTACGTCCTGGTGCGCCCGGAAGCCGTCGCCGCCGGGCATCTTGAAATTGATCTTGTCCTTGTAGAGAACCGCCGGCTCGCCCAAGAGCTCGGCGGCGACGCCCTGCAGTTTTTCCCCGAGGAACAGGTCGCTGAACCCCGCATGGTAGGGTTCGATGTCCTCGATGCGGTTGAGAATGCGCCGGCCCGGCTCGCGCCGGCTCTGCTCGAAATACATCATGTATTGCCCGGGGACTTCCGGCCAGGCGGCGATATCATCAGTCCAGGCGATAATGTCCCGCATTTCCGCGGCGTCGAACAGGTTGCGGACAAGGAGATAACCGTCCCGTTCGAAATCCTGCAGTTGCCGTGGTGTGAGCATGGTAAACATCCTTTGCTTCGCAGACGGTATTGCCCGTCGCCCTTATAAACTACCGGCCCGGGACTGGCAAGGATACACCCCCGGCCGCGGTTTTCTCAGGCCGGCGGCTGCAGGGCGTCGAGACAGCCGGCCAGGAGCCGCAGGCGCCGGGCGGCAGCGCGCCAGTCGCCGGCCAGCCGGAGCAAAGCGGGCAGATCCGCCGGCCGCCGCAGCAGGGACAGCAGCAGTGCACCGGCGCGGGTGCGGCCATAGGCATCCGCGCCGGCCAGGGCGCTGGCCGGAATCGCAATGCCGGCGCCGTCCACGATCACCCGCAGCGCCAGGAACGGCACATCCCGGGCGTCGGCCAGTTCCGCCAGGGCGCCGCTTTCCATGTCCGCGGCCGCGGCGCCGCTGCCCTCGTGCAGGGCCCGTTTCTCCGCGGCGCTGCCAATGACATGATCGGCGTGCAGCAGGGCGCCGCCGACGACCGGTATCCCCCGCGCAGGCAGTGCCGCAGCGGCGGCGGCGCGCCAGCCCGCGTGCACGATGTGCTGCCCGCCGTCCCCGCGCAGAATGCGTTCGGGAAGGATCACGGCGCCGGCATCGAGACCGCCGGCCAGGGCCCCCGCCGTGCCCAGGCTGATCAGCGCCCGGGCGCCGTCCGCCAGCAGCCGTTCCGCCCCCTGCCGCGCTCTGGCCGCGCCCATGCCGCTCACATACAGGACAGTTTCGTCGGACAGGCGAAGCAGGGTGTCGCACTCGGGCCGCGGGGTGAGGCAGGCGGCTTCCGGGAGCAGGGCGGTGACAATGCCGAATCGCACCGGGGCGGTGACGGCGATCAGGTCGATTCGACCTGGGGCGAATAGTCTTTTGCCAGCATCCCCTCGGGCAGGGGCCGGGCGGTGAGATCGAACAGCAGCCGCAGGCCGCCGTCCCGGCGGGTCAGCAGATTGGTGGCGAGCACCGTGGCCTTGACGCTGCGGCGGGAAATCTTGACCTGGCTGCCATCCGTGTAGTCCCGGTGGCGGTTGATCTTGCGCAGGGTCAGCACCGCCATCCCCAGGGCCCACAGGCAGAAGCGCCGGATCCCGGTTTCCCGGGCCGGGATCATCAGGGTATAGCGCAGGGCATTGTCCAGGTGCGCGCGGGCGACACCGATGAGGTAGCCCAGGGCCTGCTGGTATTCCGGCGTGATGGTCTCCTTCGACAGGGTGCGCAGGTCCGCTCCGTATTCGCGAAACACCGCCTGCGGCAGCCAGCACATGCCGCGTTCCTGATCATCCCAGATATCCTTGAGGATATTGGTCATTTGCAGTCCCTGGCCGAAGGATACGGCCAGGCGCATGAGTTCGCCGCGGTGCGCGTCGATGCCGGGATCGTAATCGCAAAAGAGTTCGGTGAGCATCTCGCCGACGACACCGGCCACGTAATAGCAGTACCTGTCCATGGCCGGCAGATCCTCGAGGCCGTAACGCACGTCGCTCTCCTGGTATTTCACCATACCGTCGCCCATGATGGCGACGCAGCGTTCCAGGGCGGCCCGCTGACGCGGATTAAAGCTGTGGGTGATCCGGATCACGGCCGGTGTGTGCACGATCAGGTCCTGTTCGTCGGCGGTTGCCGTGCCCGTCAGCAGCGGCGCCAGATCCCCGGCAAACGCCTCCGCCGGCTCCCCGCCGCGCACGACACGGGTAAAGCGGTCCGCGAACCGCCGCTTCTCCCCGTTCGACATCTGCTCGTCGTCCTCGATGGTGTCGACAATACGGCAGAGCAGGTAGGCGTTGCCGACGACACGCGCCAGCGGCGCCGGTAACTGTGGAATGGTCAGCGCGAAGGTGCGGGACACACCCTGCAGGATATGGTCCTGGTAGGCATGGTCTGCTGCTGCGGCGTTGTTCGGGTTGTTAGTCATGGGATCGGGCATTACCGGTTATGGTCCGGATTATGACAAATCGCGGGCGGCAGGAAAATGAACCCTCGCTGCCGGCCGTCCGGATCCGGGATCATGATGAGCCGGCCGACTGCCCGGATCGCTCGCTGAAATGCCGGCTCTCGATGTAGTGCAGGGTCAATATTGCCGGGGGATCCAGCAACAGGTCCCGGATGCGCAGGGCCAGGGACAGGGCCAGGCACGTGTCCGCCGGCAGGCCGATGAGGGTGCCGAAGAGGATAAACGCGCCTTCCTGAACACCGTAGGCATTGGGGATGATGAAGGCGAAATCACCCATGGTGGAGGTGAGGCTGCGCAGCATCACGGTGTCGGCCAGGCCGACGGGATGGCCCAGCAGGTAACAGCCGAGCCAGACCTCGCCCGACTGCAGGAGCAGCGAGAGGGTGCGCAGCAGGCAGGCTGCGGCGAAACGTCGCCGCCGGCCGTAGGTCTCGAACACCGCGGCATCCACGTCCTGTGCGCGCAGCTTGACCCCTTCCCAGCCTTCGGACCTGATCAGCCCGCCGCCGAGACGGGCGAGGAAGGCGAACATGCCGGCGCGCTGGAACAGGAACAGCAACACCACGGAAACGGTCAGCAGCATGAAGCCGGCCAGCGCCAGCAGGGCCAGGGTGTCGTTCAGCGACTTGGCGAGCAGCAGACCGACCCCGGTCAGGCCCCACAGGATCACGGCGACGACCTGGGTGGTCTTGTCGACAATGACGGAGGCGCTGGCGCTGATGCCACTGCAGCACCAGATGGCCATCAGCCGGGCCTTGACGACTTCACCGCCCAGCGTTGCGACAGGCAGGGTGTTGTTCACCGCGCGTCCCATCCACATGGCCAGCAGGGCGCGGATGAAACCGGGTTCCTGTCCGGGCCGGAACAGGCAGCGCCAGCCCTGGGTGGAAGGCAGCAGGTTGGGCAGCCAGATCAGCGGCAGCCACAACAGGGACCAGCCCGAAGTCAGGAGCAGGTGGAATACGTCCACCGCGCCCTGCCAGAGGAGCAGGACGAGCAACAGGAGCAGCCCTGAAAACAGGCCCAGGCGCGTGATTATTGACATGGGTTATGACCGGGACGTGTTGGCCGGCCGCGGACCCTGGCCGCGGACATTACCTGCTCCGTTCCCTGCAGGCCGGGGAAGAATTGGTCGGGGTGACAGGATTTGAACCTACGACCCCTGCCTCCCGAAGGCAGTGCTCTACCAGGCTGAGCTACACCCCGACATGTTCCCGCTTCTAGTAAATACGCTCCACCGCAAACCGGGCCAGGGCATGCAGGGCTTCCAGGTAGTCGGATGGCGGCATTACGGCGATTGCCGTCCGCGCCTTTTCGGCCTCCTGCTGAGCGAGCTGCGCAGTGTACGCAATGGCCCCCGTCTCTTCAATGGCGGCCTGTATCTGGCCGAGATCCCCGAGACCGCCGGCCTCGATGGCGTGTCGTATCAGGTCTGCCTGCCCGGTTTCGCTGCGTGACAGGGCGTACAGCAGCGGCAGGGTCGGCTTGCCTTCCGCCAGATCGTCGCCGATGTTCTTGCCCAGTTCATCGCTGGAAGCATTGTAATCAAGCACGTCGTCGATCAACTGATAGGCGGTACCCAGGTGGCGGCCGTAGGCGGCCATAGCCTGTTCCTGCTCCGCGTTGCAGCCGCTGACGATGGCGCCCGCCTGGGCCGCGGCCTCGAACAGTTTCGCGGTTTTCTTGAAGATCACCTGCAGGTAGCGCTCCTGGGTGGTATCCGGATCATGCCGGTTCAGCAGTTGCTGAACTTCACCTTCGGCGATGGTGTTCGTGGTTTCGGCCATGACGCGCATGATATCCATGGAGCCCACTTCCACCATCATCTGGAAGGCCCGGGAGTAGAGGAAATCCCCGACCAGAACACTGGCCTCGTTGCCCCAGCGCTGGTTGGCGGTTTCCTGGCCGCGCCGCAGCCGGGAAGCGTCGACCACGTCGTCGTGCAGGAGGCAGGCGGTATGGATGAATTCGATAATGGCCGCCAGATTGATATGGCGGTCGCCGCTATAGGCGAAGGTGCCGGCGCTGAGCAGGACCAGGGCGGGCCGCAGGCGCTTGCCGCCGCTGTTGACGATATAATGGCCGAGCTGGTTGATCAGATCGACGTCGGAATGCAGGCGCTGCTGGATGAGACCGTTGACCCGCTCCATGCTGTCGGCAATGAGGTTGCGCACGAAATCGAGATCGGAAGACGCCGCCGGGGGGGGATGGATACTGGCCTGGGTCATGGGTTAGCAATCGAGGTATCGGAACGGCATATTTTGCCAAGCCGGGGGCGGATTGCCAAATACCGCCGTGTTTTTCGGGCCCGGGCCTTGTAACGGGAAGGGCAATTCCTTAAAATTTGCCCCCTTTGCACACAGGCACGGCCCCGGCGGGCCGGCAGCGGAGACACAGAATGTATGCGGTAATCAAGAGCGGTGGCAAGCAGTACCGTGTCCGGGAAGGCGATACCATCCGGGTCGAGAAGATCGACGCCGGCGAAGGGGACAACGTGACTCTGGACGAGGTCCTGATGGTCGCCGACGGCGACAACGTCAAAGTCGGCACGCCGCGCCTTGAGGGCGCTTCCGTTTCCGCCACCGTGAAGACCCAGGGCCGCGGTCCGAAAATTCGTATTATCAAGATGAAGCGGCGCAAGCATTACCGCCGGCAGGCCGGCCATCGCCAGGCCTATACCGAGCTGGCCATTACGGGCATCAAGGCCTGACGCCGCGAGGAGACAGACATGGCACACAAGAAAGCCGGTGGCAGTACCCGCAACGGGCGCGATTCCCAGTCCAAGCGCCTGGGCATCAAACGCTACGGCGGCGAGTCCGTCCGCGCCGGTAACATCCTGGTCCGCCAGCGCGGAACCAAGTTCCATGCCGGGCCCAATGTCGGCTGCGGCCACGACCATACTCTGTTTGCCAAGCTGGACGGCCGCGTCGTGTTCCAGAAGAAAGGCCCGCGCCAGCGCACCTTCGTGAGCGTGGTGGCGAACTAGCACGGCCCGATAGTCCGGCAGCAGAAACCCCGCCACCGAGCGGGGTTTTTTGTTTTCGTGGCTGGTGGCTCGTGGCTCGAAGATATAGTGATATACAATGCATACGGTTCTGAATATAAATGCTCACTCACGAGTTATAGATCCCATGACTCGCATTACCGAGCACGAACCACCAGCCACAAGCCACGAGCCACGAAACAATGAAATTCGTTGACGAAGCGACTATCCGGGTGGCGGCGGGCAAGGGCGGTGACGGCTGCCTGAGCTTCCGGCGGGAAAAGTATATTCCCCGCGGCGGGCCCGACGGCGGCGACGGCGGTGACGGCGGCAGCGTCTACCTGGTCGTGGACGAGGGCCTCAATACCCTGGCGGATTTTCGCTACCAGCGCCGTTTCCGGGCGGCCAATGGCCAGCCCGGCGCCGGCCGCCAGCGCAGCGGGGCCAAGGGCGAGGACACGACGATTCGGGTGCCCCTGGGGACGTTGGTCTATGACGATGATACCGGCGAGTTGATCGGGGACATGGTGCGCGGTGCGCCGCCCCTGCTGGTGGCCCGCGGCGGCGTGCACGGCCTCGGCAATACCCGTTTCAAGAGCAGCACCAACCGCACCCCGCGCCGGACCACGAAGGGGACGGCGGGCGAGGAGCGGGTGCTGCGGCTGGAGCTGCAGGTCCTGGCCGACGTGGGCTTGCTGGGACTGCCCAATGCGGGCAAGTCCACCTTTATCCGCCAGGTCTCAAGGGCCCGGCCGAAGGTGGCGGAATATCCCTTCACCACCCTGTATCCGCATCTGGGCGTGGTGCGGGCGGGCGCGGGCCAGAGTTTCGTCATCGCCGATATCCCCGGCCTGGTGGAAGGCGCCGCGGGCGGGGCGGGGCTGGGCATCCGCTTTCTCAAGCACCTGTCCCGGACCCGGCTGCTGCTGCACCTGGTGGATGCCGGCACGGCGCGGGATACGGATGAACTGGCGGCCGCCGTCTCCCTGATCGAGGGGGAGCTGGAAGCGTACGATGCACAGCTCGCCGGGCGTGAACGCTGGCTGGTACTGAACAAGATCGATCTGCTCGACGCGGATCGCCTGGCGGAACTGCAGCGCGCGCTGCAGGCGCGGTTGGGTGCGGCGCGGCCGCTGTATGCGGTCTCCGCGGCCACCGGCGCGGGCTGCCGGGAACTGATCCATGCCGCGCAGCAATGGCTGGACAGGCGGGCCGGCACCGGAATGGACGAGACACATCATGATACAGTCGAGGAATAATCTGCGCGCCAGCCGGCGCTGGGTCATCAAGCTGGGCAGCTCCCTGATCACCAATGACGGTGTCGGCCTGCGCACCGACACCCTGGACCAGTGGGTGGGACAGATCATGACGCTGCGCCGGCGCGGCATGGATATCGTCCTGGTGTCCTCGGGGTCCATTGCCGAGGGCACCGTCAGGCTGGGGATGAAACGCCGGCCCCATGCCCTGCACGAACAGCAGGCCGCCGCCGCCGTGGGCCAGATGGGTCTGATCCAGGCCTATGAATCCTGTTTCCAGCAGTACGGCGTGCATACCGCCCAGGTGCTGCTTACCCATGACGATATCTCCAACCGGCGCCGTTACCTGAATGCCCGCACCACCCTGCGCACCCTGGTGGGATTCGGGGTGGTGCCGGTGATCAACGAAAACGATACTGTGGCGACGGAGGAGATCCGCTTCGGCGACAACGATACCCTGGCCGGGCTGGTCACCAATCTCATGGAAGCGGACCTGCTGGTCATCCTCACCGATCAGGCCGGTCTCTACGACCGGGATCCGCGCGGCGATCCCGATGCCGCCATCATCCGCTCGGGCCGGGCCGGGGACCGGGAACTGGAAGCCTGTGCCGGCGGCGGCGGCAAACTGGGCCGCGGCGGCATGTTCACCAAGCTGCGGGCGGCGGCCACGGCGGCCAAGTCCGGCGCCGCCACGATCATCGCCTCCGGCCTGGAGCCGGATATCCTGCTGCGCCTGGCCGACGGCGAGGAACTCGGCACCCTGCTGGTACCGGAAATGGGACCGGTGACCGCCCGCAAGCAGTGGCTGGCGGGACAATCCCGGGTGTACGGGACCCTGACCCTGGATCACGGCGCGGCCCGGGTGCTGCGCGAACACGGCAAGAGCCTGCTGGCAGTGGGCGTTACCGCCGTGGAGGGGCGTTTCAAGCGCGGCGAAATCGTCGGCTGCGTGGATCCGGACGGCCGCGAGGTGGCACGGGGACTGGTGAATTACAACGCCGAGGAAACCCGCCGCATCCAGGGCCAGCCCAGCGATCGCATTGAGAAATTATTGGGTTATGTGGATGAGCCTGAGCTGATTCACCGAGACAATTTGATCGTACTGTGACGGGTGGAACAGGGGCTCGGGGCTCGGGGTTCGTTTATTTGCGGAAGCCCCGCTGATTGGCGGTGCCGAACAGAGTCCCCTATGGCAGGGTAACCGTCGGGAGTAGATCAGTTGCCGTTACTTGTAGCTAGTAGCTTGTGGCTTGTAGCTAGCCGGTCAGGGCCTGGATGTGCTTGTTCAGGCGGCTCTTGTGGCGGGCGGCCTTGTTCTTGTGGATGATACCCCGGGTGGTCATCTTGTCGATGACGGGTACAGCCTGCTGGTAGGCCTGCACCGCGGCTTCCTTGTCACCCCTGGCCACCGCCGCCGTGACCTTCTTGACCTGCGAGCGCAGCAGGGAACGATGGCTGTTGTTCAGCAGCCTGCGCTTGGCGGCCTGGCGTGTCCGTTTTTTGGCTGATGCGATATTGGCCAATGCAATACTCCCGGGTTGGTTCTGGCAAGGCGCGACACTATGCGTACTGGGGCGCCGTTTGTCAATGCCCGGTGCTGAGTATGGTATCCTCGCGGGCGGGTAATAAGCCCCGACAAACAACAACATAAGCGGATCCCCAGCGGGACGGCGAGCAGCATGGGACGACTCTTCAAATCCACCCTGGTCATCGGTGCCATGACCTTCATCTCCCGGATCTTCGGCCTGATCCGGGACGTGGTCATCGCCCGTTATTTCGGCGCCGGCCTCGGGGTGGATGCCTTCATTGTCGCCTTCCGCATCCCCAATTTTCTGCGCCGCCTGTTCGGCGAGGGCGGTTTCTCCCAGGCTTTCGTGCCGGTACTGTCCGAATACCGGGAACAGCGCAGCCACGCTGAAGTACAGGCGCTGGTGGATCAGACCGCCGCGACCCTGGGGGTGATCCTGCTCGGCGTCACCGCCGTCGGCGTCGCCGCGGCGCCGGTATTTATCACGGTACTCGCCCCGGGTTTTCTCGATCATCCGGAAAAGCTGCAGCTGGCCGGGGACATGCTGCGCATCACCTTTCCCTATATCCTGTTCATCTCCCTGACCGCCCTGGCCGGGGGGATCCTGAATACCTACCGCAACTTCGCCGTGCCGGCGTTCACCCCGGTGCTGCTGAACCTGTCCCTGATCGGCTGTGCCATCTGGCTGTCTCCGCACTTTCAGCAGCCGATCACGGCCCTGGCGGCGGGTGTGTTCATTGCCGGCGTGGCGCAGTTGCTGTTCCAGGCCCCGTACCTGATCCGCCTGCGCCTGTTTCCCGTACCCCGGTTCCGCCGCGATCGCGCCGGGGTCAACCGCATCCTCACACTGATGGTGCCCACCCTGTTCGCCGTGTCCGTCACCCAGATCAACCTGCTGGTGGATACCCTGATCGCCTCTTTCCTGCAGACCGGCAGCATCTCCTGGCTGTATTACTCCGACCGCATGGTGCAATTCCCGCTGGGCGTATTCGGGGTGGCTCTTGCCACGGTGATCCTGCCCAACCTGTCCGCCGACGTGGCCAATGACTCGCGCGAGAATTATTCGCGCACCCTGACCTGGGCGTTGCGCTGGGTACTGCTGATTGCCGTCCCCGCCGCCGCCGGCCTGGCACTGCTGGCGGCGCCGCTGCTGACCACCCTGTTTCAGTACCGGGCCTTCTCCGCCTACGATGTGATCATGGCCAGCCGCAGCCTGGTGGCCTTCACGGT
>Ga0102944_1000441_pt1 | contig 32157 bp, 30 predicted proteins | sample SalPonD_shore_MG_FD_78172 | JGI IMG/M metagenome (GOLD analysis project Ga0102944, IMG submission 78172) | Salt pond soil microbial communities from South San Francisco under conditions of wetland restoration - Salt Pond MetaG... | ecosystem: Environmental > Aquatic > Marine > Intertidal zone >... | reverse complement strand
GTTGGAAGATATCATTGCATCTAGTTACTAATTTTAAATTCAAAATGAAAACAATATCGGACTTACTTTGATCGGGACCGCCGGTGCAACTACACATTCTCCCGAATGTGAATATTATATGCATTATTATGAAAGACATTTACTATGCCTGTTAACATAACTCGGTGCAAGTTCGTTACTCTCCGGGAATGCTCCTTCAGGTAGGACTCTCCACATCCGGCCCGCCTGGACAGCGGCGGCTCTCCGGTCGGGATGACTCGACTGGGCGCTGAATGGCCCTGGTGCCGTTGGACAGGGCAAACTCAAATACTGAGGCAGTTATATTGTTTACAAATGTTCAGATAGCAGACTATTCGGGAGAATTCGTGTTCATTCCCCGAGAAGGAAATCTTTACGAAATCACATTCGCCGCAGCGAATCGAAGGTTTCTAATCGGGACAAGCTGTGGTTTCTTTCACAATCTCATATAACCATTTTATATTATCCCGAAAGAGCTTTATCTTTTTATCCAATGGGATTTCGAACATCAAAAACACAGGATCAGCGTTATGAGTATCAGCGAAGGAGATACCGTTCAGATTGAATATACCGGGAAGCTCAAGGACGGAACGGTTTTTGACCAGACGGAGGAGGGGGAGCCTTTTCAGTTCACTGTCGGATCAGGCGATATAATTCCAGGCTTTGAGAAAGCGGTGAAGGGCATGGAGGCCGAGGAAGAGAAAACCGTCGACATCAAAGCGTCCGACGCGTATGGTGAACGGGATGAATCCCGGGTTCAGCAGTATTCCCGGGAGAGTTTGCCAGACGATTTTGAGCCGCAGAAGGGGCAGGTTCTGGCCCTCCAGGATGAGGAAGGCCGCCAGATCCCGGTCTCGGTAGTTGATTTCAGCGATGAGACCATCACGGTGGATTTGAATCATCCCCTGGCCGGTGAAGATCTGATCTTTGATATTAAAATCGTTGACGTGGAATAATCCCGCTAAAACGCTCGCTATCAGCGGCAATCTTTCTGGATGCAATTCCGGAACCGGATTCAACGCAGACATTTCCTGTCTCCTCATTCCCTGATAGGATTGCAGCCTCCCTGAAGCGATATACATACCCTGTACTGCAGGCGTTCAGAATCTCTGGGAAACACTCTTTACAGTATAATCCGTACTGTACTGGGTATTCATCACTTCGATTATACGAAGTTCAACAGATAATGCTCTCGGTGTGAAGCGTCGGTGAATCAGCATTCTCCGGTGTGTGCCACTTGCTTTTCAATTGAACATATGGAGGGATACGGAATGAAAACAGGTTTGCTGCATGCATTTGAGCGTGGTGTAATAGCTTTCGAACTCGGCCTCCGTCTGACAGATGATCCATCGATCTCTGGGAAGTGAGATGTCAATGCCGAGGAGGAGATCCATGTATTTGTCTTCGCCATACCTGGAACTATAGAAAAATTCTTCCCTCCCATAGATCTGCAGTACATATCGTCCCACCGGATTGACAATCAAACCGAAGGGATATTCCAGCATGTCGTTTTGCTTTAACTGTGCCAGATATCTGAAAATGTCTGTCCGGATAGATTTATATAAGTGATGGAATTTGATCATAACTCTTTATGATATAATCACTTGCATGGTTTTTCAACCAGGTTTTTCTGATTCTTGCCAACTGTGAACCGTCAGATATCTGCAGACGATGGCGAGAGAAGCCCCATCCAGTATCCGGGAGACAGAGGGAACCGCCCGTTACGAACCATCCGGTTCAGTTTTGCTGGTTCAACCTGCCCTGTTCAGGCGGACGCTCCTCGAAGTCGCCGGACATCTGAATGGTATCCATCCGAATCCAGGCGAACACTCCCAGCCCGATTGCGAACACGAATAGAAAAAACGCTCCCATCTTCTCCTCCAATCTGTATGTGTACTGAGCATTTCTTATACAATTTTGTTCATCATCGAAGTGAATTTGTGAATCATTCAGACTTCCCGGCGGTGCAAATGGGTTTGTGGATGGAACAGGAGCGCTTGAGCATAATTTGTAAACCGAACGTTTTCCGGAAACCGGAATCGCCTGGCCGGATTTCCCCGATGCTTCTCAGTTTTCCGAAGGGGGTGTGCCCTGTTTCTCTTCATATGCGGTCTCTTCCTGCAACTCTTGAAAATCAGACAGGTCTTCCATCATTTCTGCGAATGAAAATGAGAACAGCATTTTTCCCTCCGATCCAGTGCCTCTTCCCTGCTAGTATCGGCTGGCGATAAGTAATTCTTGAGTGAAAATGCTCCCGGTCCCCGGATTAATTTTCTCTTTCGGCTCGCATCCATGCCAGTGCACCTGCGAACAGAGCGAGCGCGAGTAGAAAAAACGCCTCCATCAGCTTTCCCTGTGTATTTGTTAGTGCAATTGGTAAATAAACCTTTGGTATTATCTTCGGCTTTCGGAAAAATTACTTTAAAGTTGACATACGATAGCGGCTGCCACAAGTTGAAGGCTCACGGGTGGGCAGATCACGGGAGAAGTACACAGACCGAATCGAAGAATCTCGAGCCTTCAAGACGGGACATAGCCACCTTCCGTATCGGAAGATGAGAATTTTTTCGCCTACGTATATAACAAGAACATGGGATGAACCGATGGTTTAAGTGGATCTTCCGGAAAGTTTCCGGGGAGTCCCTCTGATCATCGGATTCAAAACATATGGAGGAGAAGATGTTAGAGAGAGAAAAAATTCAACAGATACGTATCGTAGATATTCGGATGTCTTTTATCTCAATGGTGGTATTCATGGTGAAATGGGCCCTGGCTGCTATCCCGGCGTTCATTATACTGGCGATCATCTGGTCGGTAGTTGTCAGTTTATTGAGTGGATTCGCTCCGACCTGGTATATCTAGAAGTGTTCGGGATCTGCCGGAAAGACCTGCCCGTGATACGGAGTATAAACTGGAATATGGGAGTGTATGGTTGAGGTACAACGGAATGTGTTACTTGAGGGGGATTTATTTTAATCCCCGTCGAACTAATCTTTGATACGGTCGCCTGTTCCGGAATTTCGCTCTGCGTTTTCCATTTCGCTGTAAGTACAGGCATGCTCACTGATTGTACCACTGGTGGAGTAACAGAGATTTCAGGTCCACAAGGGTGGCCACGCCTTTCTCTGTCTCAATGGTTCCTAGTACGCCTTCCTCTCGGGGAGCGGTGAGTGGTATAATGTCATGGGCGGAAATGGTGACCTCCGCCTGCAAGGAGTCCACCAGGATTCCCAATTCAAGCATTTCACCATTTTCGTACGATTGAAAAATGATGATGGATTCCCGGACGGATGAGGTGTCGTCCGGAATATTCAGACACCGCTTGAGATCTACTACTGGCACCACACTGTTCTTCCAGATCATTGCCCCGCGTATAAAATCCGGGACGCCTCGAATCGGAACAATCTTATTTGATTGAGCGAGTTCATACGGTTGTGTCCTGGTGATGCCATACAGGCGCTCGTGGAGCCGAAACATGATACAATTCAGGGTCTCCGGATCCTGGGATTGGAGAGAGGCATTCTCCGTTGGTGTCATACTCTGATTCCTGACTGTCTGCCTTCTGCCAGTGGCGGCGCAGGCCGCTGAACTGGGCAATGCATGATCGAAGCTATTTGCGTAGCCGGTTTGTAATGCTAATTACAGACGTGCTGTATTAGATTTATCGACCGGGAAATATAATTCTTGAGAAAGAATCTACACTCTTCCGGCGGGTACTGTGAATCGCAGTTTTATGAAAACCACCGGCTCAGAAGATGCCGGAGATCCTCAGGGGTTGATTCCGGAATGCGCAACCTTTTCTCATGTTCGGTGCCCCTACCGCACCAAAAATCCGGCAAATTATTTGCACTCCCTGTGATGTTGTTCTATATTTCCTTAAATTTTGTGGGTTAATCCCCCGGTAATGAATGCGAACGATAATGAGCGATGTACTCTTTCCGGTTGAATCCGGAGTATGAACCTATTCTTTGAAAAAACGCAGTACATGCATAAGAAACTATTGCTCTTAATTTTGGTGTCACTCCCCTGGGTGGCACGGGCGCAAGATTATCTCTGGCCAACAGAAGCCAGCCGGTATCTTACGTCCAGTTTTGGAGAATATCGGACGCGTCATTTCCACTCGGGTGTTGACATTAAATCCTGGAACCAATCCGGGTATAAGGTTTTTGCCATAGATGACGGATACATCTGGCGGATACGGACGTCCAATACAGGATATGGGAAGGTGTTATACCAGAAACTCAGCGATGGCAGAATCGCGGTCTACGCTCATCTGGATCGTTTCACAGAGGACATAGATAACTTCGTGTATCAACTGCAGGACAATCAGGGAAGCTATGAGCTGGATTACTTTCCCCGGTCGTCTGAATTCCCTGTAGAGCGGGGAGATGTTATCGGGTATACGGGGAACACCGGCACCCGGTACTCGCATCTTCACTTTGAAATTCGCAGTCCCCAGAACGTCCCGATTAATCCGCTGTCCGCCGGATTATCCATCCAGGACCGCGTGCCGCCCACTCCGCAGGCGCTGGCGGTGACACCGCTCTCCCGCCGCACCACGGTTAATGGAAATTACTTTACGGATATTCTCTCACTGACCTATCTGGGGCGGCATGCCTATCGGACGGAGCCGGTGGTGGTGTCCGGTCCGTTCGGCATGGAAATTCGAGCGTTTGACGGGGTGAACGACGTTCACAATAAGTACAGTGTGTATTCGGCTGAAGTTGTGTATGATGATTCGGTGCTGTTCAGCTTTGCATACAATCAGTTCCGATTCTCCGAGACACACATGATTCTCCTGGAACGCAATTTTGCCCTGCAGCGACATGGTCTCGGACGATTCCAGCGATTATACAAGACCGAGCATACGGCCGGGTTACCGTTTTATCATTCGGATCGGGACGGGCGGATCGATTTGCCGCCGGGGGAACATACGGTCAGGCTGATCCTGAAAGATTTCAACGGTAATCGGTCCGTGGTGGAGGTTCCGGTGATTTCCGTGCGAACCTCATCGCCTCGCGTTCGATGGAATTATGCCGCAGACGGCGACGTTCGCTGCCGGATTTCTCCGGCGGATTCAAGCCTGCCGGGACCTCTTCAGGTGAAAACCGTCCAATCCAATGGCAGGGAGACAGCCTACACCCCGGCTTCGGTCAGCCTGGAACACGGCAGCCTCTCTGTAACCTTGCCTTCTTTTTCTGCCAGGCGGCAGGCGTATATCGTGGAGCTGCCGTCCGCCAACGGGACAGTGACCCGGAAATTCCCGTTTAGCCCATCCCATGCCGCAGAACCGGATCCCGAATTTGACTGGATATATTCCCGGATAGGTATGATTGCTGCCCTGACCTTTCAGGAGCCTCTGTATAAGCCGGTGTATCTTGAACTCATCTCTTCAAAAAACGATACACTTATCCCCTTTCAAACACAGGATTTAAGACATTGGAATACGCCGCCTCTCTCCCATGATCTCCTGAAGAATGCAGCGCTGCTGGTAACCTCCAATTCACACATACTTACATTTTTCCCCTACCATAACACGGTGGCGCAACCCGAAAATGAAGCAATCCTGGCCAGCAGGGACCACCGGGTCGAGGTGCATTTCAAACGAAATTCCCTGTTTTATCCGTCGCTGATATGGTATCGGAATCAGGACAATGCGGATGATAACGATATAACCCCGATCTGGTCGTTCGCTCCCGGGACGGTGCCATTTCGCGAAGAGGCCGAAATCCGGGTCAAGGTTCCGGAAACATCATTCCCCAGACGGCAGATCGGGATTTACTTTCGAAACGGCGGGAACCGGGGCTGGCATTATCTCCCGGCCGAATTTTCCGCCGACAGCACCGTGCTCACCGGCGATATTCTGAGCCTCGAATCATTCACGCTGCGCCGGGATAGCCTGCCACCGGTGATTCGCATTCTCTTCCCGCGCTCTGGTAGTACGTTCAATCGGGGAAATCTGAATACGCTCGCATACCGTGTGTACGATGAACATAGTGCAGTCGCCGAAGACGAAGGCATCCGGCTTTTGTTGGATGGGGCGCCGGTCATTTTTGAGTATAATCCCATTACCAACATCGTGAAGTACCGGTTGCGCTCGCCGCTGGATGCGGGTGGGCATACTATACAGATTGTGGCGACGGATGCTGCCGGCAATATAGCCCGTCAATCCTACGATTTCACCATCCGGTAACTTATGCTCATACCGATTAAAGACGATAATCCTACGCGGCGCACACCCTATGTGACCTATACCATTGTCGCCCTGAACATTTTCGTGTTCATCATTCAGCTCATGGTTCAGATGTCGGGTGATCGGCAGCTGTATGGCCATCTTATCGCAAATTATGCCCTGATTCCGGGCCGGCTATTCACCGGCAACCTGATAGACTCCACCGTCATTCCGTTTTTCTCCTCCATTTTTATGCATGGCGGCCTGCTGCATCTCGGTGGGAATCTCCTCTATCTCTGGATATTCGCAGATAACATTGAATCCGAGCTGGGGCATTCGAAATTTCTCCTGTTCTATTTACTGTGTGGTATCGGGGCCTCCGTGACCCAGGTGGTGGTGAACTGGGGAGCGATGATACCCATTATCGGCGCCAGCGGGGCCATCTCCGGAGTGCTGGGTGCATATTATCTGCGATTCCCCCGGGCCAGGGTGGCGGTGATCCTGTTCATCTTTTTCTTTATTCAGATGATCTGGATCCCGGCCAAAATTGTGCTGGGTTTGTGGTTTTTTATCCAAATCTTCTCCGGACTGCTCTCAGCAGGATCCGGCGGAGGGGGCGTTGCCTGGTTCGCACACATCGGGGGGTTCGTGGCCGGCATTGTATTCTTTAACCTGTTGAGTCTGGTGCGAATGAACTATTCCCGGTAGTACCGAACCTGCGGTACCTGACTACTGCATAGAAAGAGCACATCCCTACCCTGCGAAAATCAATTGAAGTTCACATATCCGAATATATAATTTTTACCTGATCAATTTTGTATCAGCGAAGGCCATCTCGGGGAAAGGAACAGGACAGTCATGAGCCGGCCGGTGTTAATCGGGATAGGAGGCGGAACAGGTTCCGGAAAAACCCTCTTTGCAAAAAATATAGTGAATCATTTCAACGCCAAACGGGTGGCGGTGGTGGGAATGGATGCCTATTATAAAAATCTGGACTACCTTCCCATGGATGCCCGAAACCAGCGCAACTTCGATCATCCGGAGGCGTTTGACTGGCCATTATTGCAACACCAGGTTCGGGAATTCTTGTCCGGAAACCCCCTGGAAATTCCGATATATGATTACCGTACCCATACCAGGACTACCGAATCCCGTCCACTCGGGGAGGTGACGGTCGCCCTGCTGGAAGGGATCCTCGCACTCTGGGATCCTGAGTTACGGGATGAGATGGATCTCAGGATATTTGTGGATGTGCCGGCGGATATCCGCTTTATTCGACGTCTTCAGCGGGATATACGGGACCGGGGACGTACTGTGGACTCGGTCGTTCAGCAGTATCAATCCACCGTGAGGCCGATGCATGAGCAGTACGTTGAGCCCACAAAGGTTGCTGCGGATCTTATCGTTCCCGGCGGGGGACAGAATACCGTCGCTGTTGATACGATCCGGTCCAGAATTGCAGAATTACTGGGCGATTGACGCACTACCGGATTATGCAGATAACTTCTACACCGGGATATGTCTATGCGACTTATTAGCATCCTCGGAATTATCGTCCTGCTGGGGCTTGCATATTTGATGTCGAATAACAAACGGATCATCCCCTGGCGCATTATTCTGTATGGCGTCAGTCTCCAGGTCCTGTTGGGGACAATTGTCCTGATGGAAAATATGCTCTCGTATATCGGGATATTTGTCTTTTTCACCTGGATTATTCTGTTTTTATTTCTCCGAAGATTTGATCCGGAGTCGTTGATCCCAAAGCCGCTGATCACGGTTCAGGTGGTGTTGGGCAGCGCGCTCTCCGTGACCATGTTTTATTTTTTGCAGAGATGGGGGATCGCCCTCTGGCTCTGTTTCCTGCTGGGGGGATGGTTTTTGTATAACAGTCTCCGGAAACGCTACTCGTTCCAGCCGGTGGTGGTGGGTTTGCTTTTAACCGGTTTGCTGGGTGTGATGTTGCAAGAGCAGATCTACGGGCGGGAATTGTTCCAGGCATTCAGTATGCAGGTGGATGCTTTCCTCCGGCTGACCGATCTGGGATCCCGGTTCCTGTTCGGCCAAATCGTGAGCCAGAAATTCCAGGATATGTGGGGGTATCAATTCGCCTTTGTCGTTTTGCCGACCATCATATTTTTTGCAGCCTGTATGTCCATTTTGTATCATCTGGGAATTATGCAGCGGGTGATCCGGGCCGTGGCGAAATTTATGCAGTGGACCATGGGAACCAGCGGCTCCGAAACGCTGTCCTGTTCCGCCAACATTTTTGTTGGCATGACCGAAGCGCCGCTCCTGATCAAGCCGTTCCTGGCGCGCATGACACAGTCGGAGCTCCTGACCATTATGCTGGGAGGTTTCGCTACCATCGCCGGGAGTGTGCTGGCCGGATACATCCGGATGGGGATTGATCCCACGCATTTGATTGCCGCCAGCGTGATGTCCGCGCCGGCGGCACTGGTTATGGGGAAGATCATTTTCCCCGAAACCGAGGAGTCCGAAACCAGCGGGGAAGTGGAAATTCCGTACGAGTCAGAATCGGTCAATCTGATCGATGCGGCCGCCAGTGGGGTGTGGGACGGCCTCAAGCTGGCGGTCAATGTGGGCGCGATTCTGATTGCATTCATTGCACTGATTGGTGTCGTCGACGTGGTCCTCAACTGGGGGGACGCACTTGTTGACGGGCATCTGCTGAACGGCCCGTATTTGAAGTACGACAGAGTGGGATTCTCTCCCAATACCGGGGAGTACACCGGGGTATTTCCCGGCAGTTTAAAGACGTTATTCGGGACCATTCTCCGTCCGATCGCCTGGGTCATGGGCGTGGGATGGGAATATGCCGATGAGGTGGGCAATCTCCTGGGAATTAAAATCACGCTGAACGAGCTGGTGGCCTATGCCACCCTGTCACAGGAATTGGGGACGCAGGTGTTAAGCCAGCGTGCCGAAATTATTGCCACGTATGCGCTTTGCGGATTCGCCAATTTCTCATCTATTGGAATCCAGATCGGCGGGATTGCCGCTCTCGCACCCGACCGCCGATCGGACCTGGCCCGGCTGGCGCTCCGGGCGATGTTTGGCGGTGCGCTTGCTTCCTGGATGACTGCGACAATCGCTGGTATAATGATTGCATAATTTCAACGAACGAAATGCACGGTGCAAGAATGACCAAATTGACAGGGAGTAACGCATGCGAATTATTCTTATGGGACCACCCGGAGTCGGCAAAGGCACCCAGGCCAAAAAAATATCGACCGTCTATGAGATACCACAGATATCCACGGGGGATATTCTGCGCGAAGCGATTGTGAATGATACCCAGTTGGGCCGACAGGCCAAGCAGTATATGGATGCCGGTCGGCTGGTGCCGGATGATTTGATTCTGGATTTGATGGAAGATACCCTGACCGGTGAGAAATGCAAGCCCGGATTCATTCTGGACGGATTTCCACGCACGGTTCCGCAGGCGGAAGGTCTGGATGAGTTATTGGAAAAATTGAATCTCACACTGGATGCGGTTGTGGTGTTAGAGGTGGAGGAAGACGTGATTGTCAACCGGCTCTCCAATCGTCGCAGCTGTCCGGAATGCGGCGCTATTTATAACCTGCAAACCAATCCGCCGGAAAAAGATGAACAATGCGATAACTGCGGAACAGATTTAATTCAACGCTCCGATGACATGCCGGAAACGATCAAGAACCGGCTTCGGGTATACAGAGAAGAAACTGAGCCGGTCATCCAGTTCTACGACCGGCAGAATTTGGTACAAGTTGTTGCCGGGGAGGGTTCTGTTTCCGAAGTTTGGAAACGAGTGCAATTGGCGTTATCCCACAAATAATAGGTCGGGTGGAGAGATACGGGGTGCGAGCTGCTGATGCGCAACCCTCTGTGGGTCACTTGCCACCGGACTGAACATCCAAATTAGAGAACTGCGTAATGATTCGAGTGGGTGTAACCGGAGGTATCGGCAGTGGAAAGAGCACTGTCTCCGAGCTGTTCCAGGATAAGGGGGCGTATGTGTTCGATGCTGATAAGGTGGCGAAGCGTCTCCTCGTAACCGATCAGCAGCTGCAGCAGGAACTGATCAATGAGTTCATGGATGATATTATCGATGCGGACGGGAATATCGTCAAGGAGAAACTCGCCCGGATCGGGTTCTCCAGCCGGGAGAATCAGGAAACTCTGAACGCAATTATTCATCCCTACGTGTATCAGGCGAATGACGCCAAACAGGCCGAAATTGCCAACCGGGAAAACGTTGAGTTGTATGTGTTGGATGCCCCGCTGTTGTTCGAGTCGGGTTTGGACCGGCATGTCGATTACACGATACTGGTGTACGCCCGAATGAAAATCCGACTCCAGCGGGCCCTTCAGCGTGGCAGACTTTCCAGAGATGAGATCCTCAGGCGGATGGATCTGCAAATGCCGGAGGAAGAAAAAATGGAATTGGTAGATTTTGTGATTGAAAATAACGGGACCGAACAAGAATTGCGCCGGGAGACGGATCGGGTCTACCGGCACATTATGCAGTAAGTCCACTCGTCCGAATTTTCGCCCACTCACATCCGGCATAGAACCTCTCTTTCCCATCGTTCATTCATGGAGATTTCCCAAAAATGACTATTTCCAATGGAAAATTCTAAACATTGACATAATGAACTGGCAGAATATCCATAAATTTCTATTATATGAGAACATTCATCATATTTCAGACTTAAAATGCCTGTGAATATTGGATCTCTTTCTTTGGCATGGTATCTGTACCAGCTAGAGCGGATAATAAAGCGGTAAATTACAATAATATATCATGATGAGGTGATTATATGACTAGCACAAAGCACAACGGACAGATGGCCAATATTGACGGCAATGAAGCGGCGGCATACGTCGCTCATAAAGTTAATGAAGTCTGTGCCATCTACCCGATTACTCCGTCCTCTCCCATGGGGGAGCTGGCGGATGAGTGGTCGGCGTCAGGCCGAACCAACATCTGGGGTACCAAGCCATTGGTAGTCGAACTTCAGAGTGAGGGTGGCGCTTCCGGGGCGGTGCATGGATCGCTGCAACGAGGAGCGTTGACTACGACATTTACAGCGTCCCAGGGTTTGATGCTGATGCTGCCGAACATGTTCAAGATTGCCGGGGAGCTGACCTCTACCGTTTTTCATGTGGCCGCCCGGCAGGTATCCACCCATGCCCTGACTATTTTCGGCGAACACAGCGACGTGATGACCGCCCGAACCACCGGATTCGGGCTTATCCCCTCCGGGTCCATCCAGGAGATTCTTGATAACGCCCTGATTGCGCATGCGGCGACACTGGAAGCCCGGATCCCGTTTGTCCATTTTTTTGACGGCTTCCGCAGCTCCCATGAGATCCAAAAAGTGGAGTTGATTTCGGATGAGGTTATGAAGGCAATGATTGACGACGATCTTGTCAGGGCACACCGTCAGCGGGCAATGAATCCTGATAAGCCGGTGCTGCGGGGGACCGCCCAGAATCCTGATCATTACATGCAGGCTCGGGAAGCCGTGAATCCCTATTATATGCGGGCGCCAGAAATCGTCCAGAAATACATGGCCAAATTTGCGCAGCTTACCGGCCGGCAGTATCACCTGTTTGATTATGTAGGCCATCCCGAGGCTGAGCGGGTCATTACCCTGATGGGCAGCGGAATGGAAACCGCCCACGAGACGGTGGAATATCTGGCGGACAAGGGAGAGAAGGTCGGACTGCTGAAAGTTCGGCTCTACCGGCCGTTCTCCCTTGAGGCATTCAACGAAGCCCTGCCGAAATCAGTGAAAGTGCTTGCCGCCCTGGACCGAACCAAAGAGCCGGGCAGCCCCGGAGAACCCCTCTATCTGGACTCGGTGAATGCCATTGCCGAATCGGTCATGAGTGGCAATACCTGGGCGGACCATATGCCCAAAGTTATCGGCGGCCGGTACGGGCTGTCTTCCAAAGAGTTTAGCCCGGCGATGATCAAAGGCGTCTTTGATGAAATGAAGAAAGAACAGCCGAAAAACCACTTCACTGTCGGCATTGATGATGATGTCTCCCACACCAGTCTGGAGTGGGACGAATCCTTCTCCACGGAATCCGAGGAAGTCCACCGGGGTCTCTTCTATGGTCTGGGATCTGACGGCACCGTCAGCGCCAATAAAAACAGTATTAAAATCATTGGCGAAGAAACTGAGAATTACGTGCAGGGTTACTTTGTCTACGATTCCAAGAAAGCAGGCGCTCAGACCGTTTCGCACCTCCGGTTCAGCCCCAAACCGATTCGCTCCACCTATCTGATCAAGAAAGCGAGTTTTGTGGGGTGTCACCAGTGGATGTTTCTTGAACAATACGATATTCTTGATTCGGCAGAACAGGGTGCCACATTTCTGGTGAACAGCCAATACGGTCCGGATGAAGTGTGGGATCAACTGCCGAAAGAGGTTCAGGAACAGATTATTGAGAAGGAACTGGAATTCTATGTGATCGATGCGTACAAAATTGCCAGAGAGGTTGGTCTTGGCCAGCGCATCAATACCATCATGCAGACCTGTTTCTTCTATCTCTCCGGTATCCTGCCGCAGGATGAAGCCATCAAAAAAATCAAGAATTCCATTCGGAAGGCCTATGGGAAGAAAGGCGAGAAAATCGTCGAGATGAACTTCGATGCGGTGGATCAAACCATCGAGAATCTGCATGAAGTCACAGTTCCCGAGCAGGGAACCAGCGAGATCACAATGCCGCCGACCGTCCCGGAAGAAGCGCCGGACTTTGTCAAGAACGTCACTGCAAAGATCATGGCAAAGAAGGGCGACGAACTGCCGGTAAGTGCGTTTCCGGAAGATGGAACCTTTCCTACCGGAACCACCAAGTGGGAAAAACGAAATATTGCCCTGGAAATTCCGGTCTGGGATGAAGATATCTGTATCCAGTGTAACAAGTGTGCGCTGGTCTGCCCGCATGCCACTATTCGGGCGAAAGCGTTCCCGGAGAGCGAACTCGAACAGGCACCGGACACCTTCAAAGCGGTCCCGGTTCGGGGACGCGGATTTCCTGATGATTATATGTATTCCTTACAAGTAGCCCCGGAAGACTGCACTGGCTGCGGGCTGTGCGTGGAGGTCTGTCCGGTGAAGAATAAGGAGCAAACCGGTTTGAAGGCCATTAATATGGAGCCTCAGCCGCCCCTCCGTGCACAGGAAGCGGAAAACTGGGACTTCTTTGTGGATCTGCCTGAGTATGATCGCCGGGCGCTAAAAGTTCAAACCGTGAAAGAGTCACAGTATCTGCAACCACTGTTCGAATTTTCCGGAGCATGTCCCGGCTGCGGTGAGACACCCTATGTTAAACTGGCCAGCCAGCTGTTCGGTGACAGGATGATCGTGGCGAATGCCACCGGTTGTTCTTCCATTTACGGTGGTAATCTCCCGACGACACCCTGGACAACAAATAAGGAAGGACGCGGCACCACCTGGTCGAATTCCCTGTTTGAAGATAACGCTGAATTCGGATTCGGTTTTCGCATTGCCATAGACAAGGAAATCGAATATGCTCATGAACTCCTGAAAAAGCTGGAAGGTGAAATCGGCACGGAACTGGTCGATGCCGTCATCAACGCGGATCAATCAGACGAAGCCGGAATTTATGAGCAACGCGAACGGGTCGCACAGCTTACCGAGAAGCTGGAAGGTATTTCGGACAATCCGGATGCGAACCGGCTCCTCGGACTGAAGGATGTCCTGACGAAGAGGAGTGTCTGGATCATGGGCGGTGACGGATGGGCGTATGATATCGGGTACGGCGGTCTGGATCATGTGCTGGCTTCCGGACGCGACGTCAACGTGTTGGTGCTGGATACGGAGGTCTATTCCAACACCGGTGGACAGATGTCAAAAGCCACTCCCCGGGGCGCCGTCACGAAATTTGCGGCAGCGGGGAAGCCACAGGCCAAAAAGGACCTGGCACGGATGGCCATGAATTATGGTTATGTCTATGTCGCCAGAGTGGCATTCGGCGCGAAAGATGCCCAGACAGTGAAAGCCTTTTTGGAGGCCGAGTCGTATAACGGTCCGTCACTGATTATCGCCTACAGCCCGTGTATCGAACACGGCTATGATCTGGCCAAGGGCGCCGAACAGCAGGAATTGGCAGTCGACAGTGGATACTGGCCGCTCCTGCGATATGATCCACGCCTGAAAGAACAAGGCAAGAACCCGTTACAGTTAGATTCCAAGGCGCCAAAGATACCCTTGAAAGACTACGCTTACCGTGAAACGCGCTACAAGATGCTCAGCAAGATCAATCCGGAACGTGCGGAACAGCTCCTCGAACTTGCGCAGGAAGACGTGAAGCAGCAGTGGAATATCTACGAGCAGATGGCGTCGTTTAAGTTCAACGGTTCCGAGGATGCCGAATAATGACGATCCCGGAACTCTGGAGGGAATCGTAACTGAACCAGAAACAACCGGTGGAGGGCAATCCACCGGTTGTTTCATTTTTACGGCAGAAAGGATGCACCTATGGATCTCACGACTACCTATCTTGGATTAAAACTCAAAAATCCGATCATGCATTCCGCCTCGCCGCTGTCTGAAAAAATTGATCATATCAGGCAACTCGAAGACAATGGCGCAGCCGGAATTGTACTGTTTTCTCTGTTTGAGGAAGAAATAGAACACGAGCAAAAGGAACTGCATTTTCACACCACCCGGGGAACAGAAATTTTCCCGGAAGCGCTGACGTATTTTCCGGAACATGAAGAATACCTCACCGGACCGGAAACCTATCTGGACCATATTCGGAAGGCAAAAGAGGCAGTGGACATCCCGGTTATCGCCAGTTTGAACGGATCCACAAAAGGCGGGTGGTTAAAGTATGCCGGAGAAATTGAGCAGGCTGGCGCAGATGCCCTGGAATTAAACATTTATTTTCTGGCAACGAATCCGGACGAAAGTGCCCGGGATATCGAGGACAAGTATATTGATATCCTGCAGGAGGTGAAACAGCACGTTGATATCCCGGTCTCTGTCAAATTGCACCCGTTTTTCAGCTCCATCGCGGAAATTGCCAAGCGAATGGATATCGGAGGCGTGGACGGTCTCGTTTTTTTCAACCGGTTCTATCAGCCGGATATCAATCTGGAGGAGCTGGAGGTGGTCCCGAACGTCCTGCTGAGCACCCCGATGGATATGCGCTTGCCACTCCGCTGGATTGCGATCCTGTACGGAAAAATCAAGGCGGATATGGCGGCCTCCAGCGGCGTCCATTCGGCTGAAGATGCTATCAAACTCCTGATGGCCGGGGCCAGCGCTACCATGATGACGTCCGCCCTCCTCAAAAACGGGATCTCCTGGGTGAAAAAGATCCTGACCGATATGGAACACTGGATGGAAGAATACGAATATGAATCCGTGAAACAGATGCAGGGCAGCATGAGCCATAAATCAGTGAAGAATCCCGCGGATTTCGAGCGGGCGAACTACATCAAGGCCCTGCAGAGTTATACCATGGAAGGCATTATGTAACGAACCCGGCGGCCTATTGAAAGAAGGCTGGAGCACTGCTCCAGCCTTTTTACATTTTGTTATTCTTTCAAGCGAAACGCCGCATTCAGAATCGCCTGATATTCAATATTGCCCTGGTCATCGATCCCGCCCCTGAACTCTTCCACTTCAAACCACTGCAGATCTTTCAGTGTCTCTTCTGCACGATGGATGGCACGTTTGATAGCATCTTCGTAACTTTCCCGGCTCGTTCCCACCAGTGTGATCTTCTTGTACACTCCGGACATAACAATCTCCCTTCTTTCGTCAACTAACATTCGTTTGTGTACCACGACGCCGCCTGACGGATATTATGCAGCAACCGAATCCCACCATTTGCACCGGCGACTTTGATGCCGGCAGGTTATTAACAGGACTCATACTTCTTTGGGGTTTGACGCATTATTTCTTATGACCATCAGCCGGTTCGAGTGATAGGTTTGTGAAGAGTTATTATTCTGTATAGCGTCGGTTCAATTGGTGCCGATTCTTGGTCCCTGTATTCCGTCTTCATTCATATACCTTCAACCGGTTTTCGATCTTTGCGGTCAGGTGTGCCGGTAGTCGGGGACAGGGCCATGTTTTCCCGGTACGCTAATAAATCCATGTCCCTGTTTTCAAACTATCCTTTCTGGCACATTTCTGCAACCAATAAGCACAAAATTTTCTTAGTTGATGTTCGCCGGGAACATGAGGATGGCCACGCTCATCTAACACAAGAAGGGTGCCGCAGGCAACATAATCATTGGAAAGTACATGGGACATTCAGCGAGATTTCTCAACAGTCCATGTGACGGCTGAATCCACGGGATTGCTGTCAGAAAAACCCTTGATTTTAGAGCAGTAACTGAGTAAGATTTTCTGATTTAGAAGAGAGCTGGAGCTATGGAATCCACCACTATACGAGACCGCCTGGAGTATATGGGCTTGCTGTTTGCCGTGGTCCCATTCTATTATCTCCCTCGCGCCATCTCCTTGCGTCTGGGGAGTTCTTTGGGCTGGTTCATGGCGCATTTCGTCCCCATCCGACGACAGGTGGCCGAATCCAACATCCAGCGCGCTTTCCCGGAGAAATCCAGGAAAGAGGTGAAACGAATCATCGTCCGGACCTATCAACACTTCGGCCGGTTGGTGGCCGATTTTATCAGACAGGATAGATATGTTCCTGCTGATATGAGCCGGCTGGTTACTCCGGTCAATCAACATCTCCTGGACGAGGCCTTATCCGGGAAAAATGGGGTAGTAGTCCTATCAGGTCATGTCGGCAACTGGGAGCTCTGTGGGTATTGGTTGGCCGCCATGGGATATCCTCTTCATGCAATCCACCGGCCACAGAACAATCCGCTGGTGAGCAAATATATGGAAAAAAAGCGAGTGGCGGCCGGAGGAAAGCTGATTTCAATGTTCGCGTCTATTTCCGCATTTTCGGCCATCCTTCAGGATGGGGATTTGTTATTCGTCCTGGCGGATCAGGATGCGCGAGACCGGGGGGTGTTTGTGAATTTTTTCGACATTCCCAGCTCAACATCCCGGGGCGCAGCTATTTTTGCTCAGCGACTGAATGCGCCGATTATTCTGGTATTTCCTATTCGCACCCCGGACAACAACTATGAATTTATCTTTGAACAACTCGACTACTCAGCGAGTGGCTCCGGGAACATTGCTGTGGCCATCCTGCAACAATATATGGACAGACTCCAATACTATGTCCGTCTTCATCCGGAACAATATTTCTGGTTTCACCGGCGCTGGAAGACTCAGCCCGTACCGCAGAAGAGTAACGATTCAATGGCGCCATCGCTGGCAGGGGCACCAGGATGATTGCAGACGGTTCCGTCCAAACAACCGTTGAAGAGGCTATCCACCATTTACGACAGGGAGAAATCATTGCCTATCCCACAGATACGCTGTACGGGTTAGGCGTTGATGCCCTGAATCCTGATGCCATTGAACAGCTCTATGCGTTGAAAAATCGCAGTAAACATCGTCCCATGAGCGTGATGCTGCCACGGGAATCCTGGCAGCGTTGGGTCCGAGGCGTTTCACCTGCCGCCACAAAGTTAGCGGAAAAATACTTCCCCGGTCCGATCACTCTCATTATGAATGCGGGGGATGAACTTCCCAAAATCTTAACGCGCTATACCAATGGCACTATCGGAATCCGGGTCCCGAACCATCCGATCTGTCTCCAGCTACTCGCTGAGTTTCAGAATCCCATTATCACCACCAGTGCCAATATTTCGAACAAACCGGCCGCAGAGGAACCCGAGACCATTGAAGAATATTTTCCCGAAGGCATCGGCTATATCATCCGGGAAGGACCGAAACCGAAAGGGATTGCAAGCACCATCATTGATGTCACCGATGACACCCCGCTCGTGCTCCGGGAAGGCGCTATTCCGGAATACGCCATCTGGCGAACGATACGCTGATCCGGTATGAAGATTTATCTCCGTATCCTCGGATTCATCCGGCCGTATCTCGGCATTGTGTTACTTTCTCTGGTGGCCTCTCTGTTCTATGTGGTTTTTAATACGGCCTCAATGTGGTTCACCGCCTCGCTGATTAACGTCATTTTCGAGGATCGCCCGGTGGCGGAAGAGGTCCAGCAGCCAACTGCAGAAACTCCCGTCACCAATTTGAATGAACGGCTAAAGCATGAGTCAAAACAGCTGATTTACCAGGATAACCCGGTCGACACTCTGAAGGCGCTCTGTTTTATAATCCTGGGTATTTTTATTCTGAAGAATATTTTTTATTACCTCCAGGGATTGGGCATCGGGTATGTGAATATGAAGGTCATTCAGGATGCCCGGGATCGATTGTATGAGAAACTGAATCAGTTGTCCATGGGATTTTACGATAGGCATCGTACGGGTACGCTTTCGTCCATCGTGATCAACGACGTGAACGCGATGAATAATTCCATCAGCAACAGTTTTAGTAAACTACTGGTGGAACCAGCCAACATCGTGTTCTTCACCACCGCACTTTTTATCATCAGCTGGCGATTGACCCTGATGGCTATTGTGGTCATTCCCATCAGTGCTGTCCTGATAACAAAAATCGGTCAATCCCTCCGGCGAAAGAGCAGCCGGACCTACCGGCAGATTGCCCATGTCATGTCGATTCTTCAGGAGATGCTGTATAATGTCCGCATTGTCAAAGCCTTTGCCACCGAAGATTACGAGAACAGACGCTTTCAGAAGTCCACACAAAAGCACTTCCATTATTCATTCCGGCATAAGCGGCTTTCGGTTCTCAGTTCTCCGCTGAACGAAATTATCGGGGTGGCGATCGGGGTGATTCTCCTGTGGTATGGCGGGCTCCAGGTACTGCTTCACAACACGTTGACTTCAGAAGATTTCATTCGATTCATCATCCTGTTGTTTATGTTACTCCAGCCGCTGAAGGCCATGAGCGGCCTGAATAATATGATTCAGACCGGAGTGGCGGCCGCCGAACGGATCTTTGGAATACTGGATAAGGCACCGGAAGTGCAGGAACGGGAAAATGCCATACCCATCACCGAATTCAAGGATGCCATCGAATACCGGAACGTGTATTTCAAATACGAAGATAACTGGGTGTTGGAAGACATTAATCTGCGCATCTCCAGGGGAGAAGTGGTGGCCCTGGTCGGCCCGTCCGGAGCAGGCAAATCGACGCTGGTTGATCTGGTCCCGCGATTTTATGACATCGATAAGGGTTCTGTTACCATTGATGGCCTGGATGTCCGGGATCTCAGTTTTCATTCGCTGCGCAACCTGCTGGGTATGGTCACCCAGGAGACCATCCTGTTCAATGACACGATCGCACAGAACATCGCATACGGGATCGATGCAGCTGATGAGGACGCCATCCGGGAGGCGGCCCGGCTGGCTAATGCGTATGAGTTCATAGAAAAATTGCCGCGCGGATTTGAGACCAACATCGGCGATCGTGGTTTGAAGCTGTCCGGCGGTCAGCGGCAGCGTATTTCCATTGCACGCGCCCTGTTGAACAACCCGCCCATTCTTATTCTGGATGAAGCCACTTCTTCGCTGGATACGGAATCGGAACAACTGGTGCAGAATGCCATCGATAATGTTATGCAGGACCGCACCACCCTTGTGATTGCCCACCGCCTGTCAACCATCACTCATGCGGATAAAATAGTGGTGCTCGAGGATGGCCACATCGTTGAAGAGGGAGATCATCATACGCTGTTAGCTGCCAATGGAGCGTATCGCCGGTTGTACGATATGCAGTTCGGTGCGCACCCTGCACCAATCGAAGAGTCCTCCTGACCGGAAAGTGAATACAAGAACTATTTGCATCGCAAAAATGCATCCTCCATCAGAGACATTGACACGGAGACTGAAATAAACATATGAAGGCAATTATTCTAGCGGCAGGCCGCGGCAACCGGTTGCAGTCCGCATCAGAAGGCACTCCCAAATGTATGTTGCAAATCGGTCAGCGGTCCATTATGCATCATCAGCTGGCCTCTTTGCAGCGGAATGGTGTGTCTGAGGTCGTGGTTGTTGTCGGGTACAAGAAAGACCAGGTGCAGGATCATGCCGGGGAAATGGATGGCCTGGATTTGACATTCATCGAGAATCCCGAGTACGGATCCACAAACACCGCCTATTCTCTGTGGCTCTGCCGGGAACACATGCAGCAAGATTTCCTCTACCTCAATGGGGATGTACTATTTCATGAAGAGATGGTCCGGCGACTCCTCGATTCCATGCAAACCAATGTCCTCGCCCTGGACAATAAACGCTGCGGAGCCGAAGAGGTTAAAGCCGTCCTGGACGGGGATACGGTTCAGCATATTGGAAAGAAATTATCTCAGGAAGAAGCATACGGAGAGTTCATCGGGATAGGAAAATTTTCCCGGAAATCGAACCCCCTTTTTGTCGAGCATCTTTCGTACACGGTGAATGACCAGATGCTTAAAAATGAATATTTCGAATATGCCCTGAACAGACTGGTGAAGGATATTCCATTCCATTACGTGGATGTCTCCGAAATTCCCTGTATCGAAATCGATTTCCCGGAGGATCTCGACGAAGCAATGAACTCGGTCCTCCCGGCTCTTCGGGAATATGATCCGCAGAGTTGATTTATTCTTATGGATTTGATTGGATTAATTGCTGACTCTTTCCCCGCATGGTAACACTGTAAGACACAGGAAACAGAGACAAGGTGCCGGGCACTCTTGAATCACGTTACCCCCTGCCGTGGTATTTCGATAAATGCGATGATCTTGTGCCATGCGTCCTGGCGCCCTGTGCGTTTTGCCCCAGGATGCCTCGTGAGAGATCATTTTTAGGAATGCGAAAGGACCGGTTCACGTTGAACATTCTCTTTGACGTCTATTATCTCTATTTCTGGCCGCACTTTGCACCGATCTGGCAGCAATTCCAGACATTGCGTAATTCTGTTTCCGGCTTCGCCACTTTCACCACGGAGGATCATCCGGAGGCGTTACAATTAAGCCGGCAGGTTCTGGAACAGGCCGGACTGACACTCCTGACCGGCCGGAACGAAAAAGAACGATTGGCGGCTCTCAAGGAACACACCTATGATCTCACATTTGTCGGTGGCATTCGTCCGGGGTTTGATGTGATTCGAAATCAGAGTCGGGTGGTTTGTGCGATGTCCCATGGCTTGGGGATTAAGCAGGCTTACTTCACCGATAGTCCGGAGGGTGCGGACCTCCGGTTCACCGAGGGTCCTCAACATCATGCTGCACTGAAAGCGCGCTACCCGGACCTGAATATTGAGCTGGTGGGCATGTCCAAGCTGGATCCGCTGGTGCAGTCGGATCGTCGCCGGTTCGATGCCTATCTGAACCGGTATGGGTTGAGCAAAGATCGGCCGATTATCCTGTGGGCTCCGACATTCTATCCGAGCAGTCTGGAAGTGTTGGCGAAACCGGTTCGGCGAATCGCTCCGAAAACAGAGTACCAGTGGATCCTGAAGCCGCACCATTTTACGATGTTCCCGAGACGCTGGAAATATAAACGGCAGTATAAGCTGGTCCATCGGCTGGCGAAGAACATACCGAATCTCACTTTGCTGCCGCCTCACGAATATTCTATTATTCCCTGGCTCAATATATCCGACGTGTTAATATCTGATACGTCTTCCACCGTCTTCGAAATGATTGCAGCCGATAAACCCGTCATCCAGTGCACAAAATATAAGAAGCGCTGGAACCATTACCTGTTTCCCTCCCGGTTGTATACAAAGCGACTGGACACCGAAACCACTGAACAATTAGAGTACGCGGTACGTATTGACTCCCCGGAGGATCTGGAATCGGCTGTTGAGCGCGGGTTACAGGATCCGGAGTGGCTCAGAGAGAAACGCCGGACGGCCAGAGAGCAGTTGTTTTTTCAGCTGGATGGGAAGGCTTCGCTGCGGATTGTGCAAAACGCCTTAAGTCTGCTGAATGCGGCAGACACACGGGCCGCAGGAGATTAATAATCTTATCCTCTGGTATATCCATGTCATCTGAATTCCTGGGCGATCCCCGATTCCGTCAACACATTGCGGAATGTACCGATAGAGCCTGGCTCCGGCAGCATGCTATTCAGGTACCGAAGGATCAGATCAACGTGGTTGCGGAAATCCCTGGCGCACTGTTCGACTATGACCAGAATGTAATGGTCAAACTATTCGGCTGGCGGAATACCGTGTCTATCATCTTCAGCCCGGTAATGCGTTCCCGGGCGAAAAAGTCCTGGGATATGGCCCGGTGGCTGCTGGAGCGCAGCGTCAACACCCCCCAACCACTGGCCGTCTACACTGCGCGTAAATATGGAGTGATTCGGGAAAATTTTTACCTCTCGAAGGCAGTTCGGGATTACCGGACAGCCCGGCACATTCTGCAGGACACTACTGTGAGCCGCAACGATAAGAACCACCTTATCCAATCCTTAGCAAAGATTGTCCGGCGCATCCACGACCATCATGCGGTTCACAACGATCTCACGCTCGCAAATTTTCTGGTCAAAGATTTTGTCCCCGAGGAGATAGCGCTGGTAGATCTCAATCGCGCCACCAGATGGTGGAGGTTACCCCGTATGAAACGCCTCGCTGATATTGCTCGCATGGATTTGTGTTCCTGCGATTTCACCAACCCCACCGACCACTATTGCTTTCGGGACGTCTTTCTGCGGGCCTACGGCAAAGAGAATTACACCCGGAATCAGAAGGTGCTCAGCCGGCTGGTACGGCATCGATTCCGGCAAAAACGAATGAAGCGTCTTCGCAATCTCTGGAACTAATATGGATGGATTAACTGAGCCTTACGGCGTGATCACCTGGGGGTGCGGATTATTGCGGTTCTACCAGCAGAATCGTCTGTGCATGCACTCCCGGCAGGATTTTTTTGGATTCGAGCAACCGGAGACCGCTTTGTTCGATTTCGTCCTGAATTTGTCCGGTGGTGGCCATGGTGATCTTGTGGTGCTCCCTGAACATGCGCATACATTTATGCAGCACAGAGGATGTGTAGACTGATATCACCGCCCAGCCTGAAATCACTCTGGCAATTTCTGAAAAGGCGGCAATCCGTTCGCCCGGGGTATGAAAATGCTGGAAGAGCCGTATCGAGAGGATAGCATGGAAGGCCTTATCACGAAAGGGAAGTTCCATGATATTCCCCTGTGTGAAATTCATCCGATCACGGAACCGCTCCTGAACCCTGAGCAACATCTTCCTGTTAACATCTCCAACGAAAACCCGGATGGGTTCCTCAACCAGGAATGAGGTGAACCGGCCATATCCGCAGGGGATATCCAGTATTTTCTCGTCTTCCTGGTAGATGAGGTTGATAAAATCTCTGACAATTCGGGACTCCGCAGCATGTACGATTTTCTGATCGAGTCCCCGATAACGAGTTCGCTCGTATTCCCGAATGTCAGCCAAATCTTCTTTAACACCGCTCATAGACGGTAAGATAATTATTTTTTAACCTTACAACAAACGGAACTCTTGGGTCAGTAATCTTATTTAAAAGAACAGGCAAAAAACGAAAGGTTGCCTCCTGAGTTATTTCAGTTGATTTCAACTATACGGAAGGGTAAAATACGCCTCTATGAAATCTTTCATACTGTCCCTCCTGTCCCTCGCAGTCGCACTTGCTGTCATTCCCTGGGACCTGCATGCGCTCGACCTCCAAATCGGAGAAAAATTCACCTATCAACTGAAATACGGTCTGATCAAGGCCGGAATCTCCACCATGGAAGTCCAGGATATTGAGACCGTTCGGGGACATACCACCTACCGGCTTCATTCCCGCACCAGATCCAATAATTTTGTAGATACGTTCTACCGGGTCCGGGATTCTATCACCAGCTGGATTGACACCTCCTCGATTGCCACGGTGCAATTTGAAAAATCGTTGAACGAAGGAAAATACCAGAAAGATTATCACGTTTGGTTCGACTATGATAATATGCGGGCTATCTCATCGGATACCACCTTCTCCATTGAATCACAGATGCAGGATGTCCTCTCTCTCTTTTATTACATCCGCTCCTTCGACATCAGTGTCGGAGACACAATTCGGATGAGCAACTTCGATAATGATAAAATTTCGCCCTTCTGGATCTCCGTTGTGAAAGAGGAGCAGGTGAAGGTCCCCGCTGGCACTTATACCTGTCTTGTCGTCGAACCCTTCGTAGAATCGGATTTCCTGTTTAAATATGAAGGTAATCTCAAAATCTGGTTCACGAAGGATGAGCGGAGTCTTCCGGTGTTAATGAAAAGTAAAGCGCTCTTTGGGTCGATGATTTTACGAATGACCTCGTATGATCCGGGCAATACGGATGACACGGCTCGTACAGGGGGACTATAACGCCTGATTCTGGCTGCAGGCATACCCTGCAAATTAATCTGCAGAGAAAATCTGACTGCACTCCCCGGGGAACACACAGCATTACGGACATGATCATCCGGGACCATTCCCGCTGAGGCAACCAGAGACGCTCCCGGACATCGGAAGTATTTGTATCGTTTTATTGACGGCTACAAAATACGGGCAATGTCATTGAATATCACAAAGATCATTAAGGCCAGCAGCAACGCCATACCAATCTGTTGAATGACCATGCGGGTGCGTATCGAAAGTGGTTCCCCCTTAATGCCTTCGGTAAATATAATGACCAGATGCCCGCCGTCCAGGGCCGGAATGGGCAGGATATTCAAGAATCCGATATTGATACTGATGATCGCAATTAAATTGAGTAAGTCAAGGAACCCGCTCCTGGCAGACTCTCCAACCAGTTTCGCGATAAAGACCGGACCGCCGATTGAGCGCAGCGATTCTTCGCCGGTGATCAACATTTTCAGTGAAAGCACGGTGATTTTCCCCCACTGCCACATCTGGCTAAACCCGGCACCGATCGATTCAAACAGGCCGGCGTTGCGATAGGTCGTCTGTGGAGCGATTCCAATCAATCCGACTTCTTCGAGATTTCCGTCCACCATCTGTCGTTCCGCCCGGGTGGTCAGAGTCGCTTCATGTTGCTCTCCGTCACTTAACCAGGTTACGGTGATCTCCTGATCAGGTTTGCTATGGATAGCCGCAGTCAAGTCCCGCCAGGTGTCCACTTGCTGCCCGTTCACCGCGACGATTTCATCCCCGGATTTAACGCCGGCCTGCGCAGCAGGATAATCAGGCGCCACCTGTTCCACCCTCGTGGTGTTTGAGACTTCCGGAATGCCGACATTTAACGTCACAAATCCGAACAGCACTGCGGCAAGCAGAAAGTTCATAATAACGCCGGCAGTGATGATAAATACCTTTTTGGGGACACTCTTTGACGTGAATTCCCAGGGTTCTCCCTTAATTTCTTCGTCCATGCTCTCATCCAGCATGCCGGCCATTTTTACATATCCACCCAGCGGAATCACACCAAGACAATATTCAGTCTCCCCGCTTTTCTTTTTAAAAATATGCGGCGGGAATCCGATGGAAAACCGGTCGACCCGCACCCCGGAAAGTTTCGCTGCGATAAAATGCCCTAATTCGTGTACAAAAATAATAATTCCCAGCGCAAAGACAATTGCTGCAATATTTGTTAACATATATCTCTTCTCATTTCGGTTATGTTCGTCCGGTTATGTCCGGCTCAGTATTCTTCTAATTGCATTCTAATTTATGTGTTAAATACGCCTTTGTCCACCGCTCGGTTTCAATGATATCGTCCAGGTCCGGATTTTGAACAGGATCATGGGCATGCATCGCTGCCTCAACCAGGCGGGGAATTTGATGAAAACCGATGGTGCTGTCAAGAAAGGCGTACACGGCAAATTCATTAGCGACATTCAGTACAGCGGGCATAGTGCCGCCGACTCGAATAGCTTCAAAAGCCATGGCCATGCAGGGGAATTTCTTAAAGTCGGGTTGCTCGAATGACAGGGTACCTATCTCAGTCAAATCAAGGGTTTCCCAGTGCGCTTCCACATGCTCCGGATAGGTCAGGGCATACTGGATAGGCACCTTCATGTCGGGAAGACCCAGTTGGGCTTTGACGGATCCGTCGAGAAACTCGACCATGGAGTGAATAATGGATTGCGGGTGAATCACCACATCCATGGAATCGACATTCATATTGAACAGCCAGTGTGCCTCGATTACTTCCAGTCCCTTGTTGGCCATAGTCGCTGAATCGATGGTTATTTTTTTCCCCATATTCCAGTTCGGATGCTTCAAAGCCTGCTCCACGGTGATCCCTGGGAACTTTGATTTTGGCACTTCCCGGAACGGCCCGCCGGATCCGGTTAAAATAATTTTGCGAACCTGCCGTTCATCCTCGCCTGCAATGCATTGCCAGATAGCGCTATGTTCGCTGTCCACCGGATATAACTCTACCCCGGTGTCCTTCAGGAGTTGATTAATCACCGCGCCTGCCATCACCAGTGATTCTTTATTGGATAAGGCCACGTTCACGCCGCCTCGAATGGCTGCCACTGTCGGTTCCATGCCCGGCGCTCCCACAAGGGCGTTCAGCAGTAAGGTGCAGTCGTCACGCGCAGCCAGTTCCAGGAGTCCGGATCGGCCGCCATATACGGTGATCTCCTGATCCCGGAGAGCATCCTTGACGGAGTCGTACTGAGATTCATCCGCGATGCACACCGCTGCCGGACTGAATTCACGTGCCTGCCGGATCAATCGCTCCGTGTTCCCGTACGCAGACAATCCGATGATCGAGAACCGGTCCCGATGTTCGGCGATCACCCGGAGGGCATTCTCTCCGATGGATCCGGTGCTTCCCAGTATCGTTACATACTTGATGGCAGACTCCATCCCAGTTCAGCAATGCAGTTCCAGATACGTCCATTCGTGCGGAATGCGATACCGGTATTTATCCGGTTCCAGGATCGCATGGCTTTGATTCCCAGATGAAAAACCCGGTGTTCGAATGCTCCGCTAAACTCTGACCCGAATTCGGCCGCCCGGGTATCACTCATCTGGCCTCGTACGAAACTCACCGTGAGATCCAGGGAGGTCACCCAGGATTGGTAATATCGTGAATACTGAAGGCTGAAATCCAGATCGTTCGATTTCAGAATATGCGCGCCGTCCAGTTTTTGCACCAGCACTCCAATTGCCAGCGTATGCAAGGTATCGCTGCCGACACCTGACCGGTACCGGGCGCCAAACCCATTGAGGACGGCCAGATCCCCGTCAATCATCATGGGATTATACCGGACCATCAGCTGTAAATTCGGCGTCAAATCGGCCATACCGGTGAAGGTGCCCGCTGTGGTTATCGCCGGTTCGTCAGCAGACCAATAGCGCGTGTTCGATCCGGTCCAGGCCGCACCCTGCTGATAAAAGAACTGAAATCGCGGAAATGCCCGGGTGAGCCTGAACACCACGCCCGGCATGTGCCCGAAATGCACACCCATCTGTCCGGAGAATCGTTCCAAATCCCGGGAAATGGTGGTGGAATCGCTCTGCGCAAAATCCATGGGAAAATGGTACTGCCCGAATAACCTTCCTCCCAGGGAAAGCAACAGTACATTAAGAAGGATGATACGATACATATTCAGTAGATAGCGAATAATTTTGAACCGATGCCTGGATTGTCCGGAGTTCGGTGTCCGAAAAATCCTGCCTGATGCATTCACAATTGAATTGGCGCTGAAATGCCCGGATGATGCTGGCTGTGAGATCCCCAATATCGGGAGGAGCAGAGAGATGCTCCTTCAGACAGGTGGTGGACGATTTCATGCCTGCCCTGACCGTCGCCTGGCCGGCAGGTGAGAGATTCAACAGAGTGGCGATGTCCTCATGCGCCGGACCCAATAATATGGACCCGTGCTGCAAAATATTTGCCGAGAATTGTCGCTGGGCGCTGCCTACCACTTTTTTCCCACCGATCTGGAGCTCATGTTTCGTGGAGGAGGAAAAACAGAGTTCCCCGGCAGCGGACGCTGAGTAGTGCTCACGGAGGTTATCTGACTGCACTCGAAGTGTGATATCCACTCCTGATTGCCGGATCCCTTCCGCCAGTGCCAGACTGATCCGGTTATGCACAGCAGGGATCCCGCCGCCGGCCAGCGGAGAATGCAGGGGAAGGATGACGGCGTAGGTCAGTTCATCAGCATGGAATACGGCTCGCCCTCCGGTAGGACGACGGACAACATCAATACCTGCTTGTGAACATTGTTCAAAATTGATGGTTCCGTGGGATTGGTGATACCCGAGTGACAGAGCGTATGGCTCCCATTGATACAATCGCAGCGTTGGCCGGGCGCCCTCCGACACGGCCAGACATTCGTCCGCAGCCATCTGAAAAGCGCCGGTCTCCTGACGAAACGGAATCAGCCTCCAGGGTGTGTTCTCCATCAGTGAATCAAACCGCGCTTACTGTTTTCGACAAACTGTATAATTTGCTGGATTTCCTCGGTTTGGGGCAATTCTTCCTTAATTTTGCTCACCGCCTGTGAGGTATTATATTCCGAGCGAAAAATGAGCCGGTATGCTTTCTTAATCAAGGTCCGGGTCTCGTTTTCAAATCCCCGCCGGCGGAGCCCCACCGCGTTGAGTCCGTAATAGGCAAGTGGCTCAGAACTGGCCAGGACAAAGGGAGGTACATCCTTCGTCACCCGGACACCCCCTCCCACAAAACTGTGCCGTCCAATCCGCACGAACTGATGAATGGGCACCAGGCCGCCGATGCTGGCATAATCTTCAATGGTGACATGTCCCGCCAGGTTCACCGCGTTTGCCAGAATCACGTGATCCCCCACCAGACAATCGTGAGCAATATGCACATAGGCCATAATCAGACAGTCATGGCCCACGATGGTTTTCAGACGATCATCAGTCCCTCTGTGAATAGTTGCGTATTCGCGAATAACCGTGTTCGGTCCGATTTCTGTGAAAGTGTCTTCTCCCTTGAACTTGAGATCCTGTGGGACTTCGCCCACCACTGCGCCCTGGAAGACTTTACAGTGTTGATGCAGAATGGTGTTTTCTCCAATCAGAGCATGGGCATGAATTTCCACCCCATCTTCTATGATCGCCTCCCCCCGGATTATGGAGTAAGGCCCGACAACCACCTCATCACCAAGTTGTGCCGATTCATCGACAATAGCTGTAGGATGAATACTCAAAGGTTATTCTTCCTGTTCTACAATCGAAGCACTTAATTCCGCTTCTGCGACAACCTGGCCGTCCACATACGCTCTGCCCTGCATTTTACAAATAGATAACCGATACTTCAATAATTCCAGCTCCAGCCGGATTTGATCGCCCGGTATAATGGGCTTTCGAAACTTGACTTTATCTATAGAGGTAAAATAGACCAATTTATTTTCCGGATTTTCCACAGTGTTCAGCAGGAGCACTCCACCGGCCTGACCCATGGATTCCAAAACCATCACACCGGGCATAATGGGTTTGTCCGGGAAATGGCCCTCGAAGAACGGTTCGTTGATGGTGACATTTTTAATAGCCGTCACCCGTTTTTCAGGTTCAAGCTCCAGGATGCGATCCACCAGCAGGAACGGATACCGATGAGGAAGAATTTTAGTAATAGCGCGAATATCAAAGAAGTACTGGCCCGGATCCCGCCCCTGGTATTTCTCCCGCAGCATCTGCCGTTCATATTCTTTCTTAATTTTCTTTACCAGTTCCACATTCGCGGCATGACCGCTGCGGGCCGCGATAATATGCCCCCGGATCGGAATACCGAGCAACGCCATATCTCCCAGGAGATCAACCACCTTGTGCCGAACCGGTTCGTTATAGAATCGCAATTCCTTGCTGTCGAGGATCCCGTTGTTGCCCAGAGTGATATCCTCTTCGATTTTGAACAGCTTCTTCAGCCGGTTGAATTCCGATTCGTCGATCTGCCGATCCACAATCACAATCGCATTGTCGACGTTCCCGCCCTTGATCAGACCCTGCTCCTTGAGTTCTTCCACCTCATGGAGGAAACAGAACGTGCGGGCAGGTGCAAACTCCTCTGCAAATTCGTCTTCCAGAGAATAGAGGGCGGTATACTGGGTGCCGAGATGCGGATTTTTATAATCAATCATGAATGTGATGCGCAGTCGATCCGAGGGAAGCAAATGCACATCAACCTCACGATCCGGATCCGAATAGGTAATGGTTTTATCGATCTGCAGTTCGTATCGCTCCTCATCCTGTTCGCGAAATCCTGCATTGAGCAGGGCATCGACGTACGGTTTGGAACTGCCGTCTATCACCGGCGGCTCAGGGCCATCCAGTTCAATTAATACATTATCCAGCTGCAGGCCCGCCAGAGCGGCCAGTACATGCTCCACCGTATGTACCTTGGCTCCGTTCGCCTGAATGGTGGTTCCGCGGTCGATATTCACCACGTGATCGATATCCGCCCGGATCGCCGGGGCATTTTCCAGGTCCGTCCGCTTGAACTGGTATCCGGAATTCACCTCCGCGGATTTGAAGGTCATGGTGCAGGGTTTGCCGGTGTGCAGTCCATAGCCTTTCACTGATATGGGATTTTGGATAGTTCGTTGTTTACTCACTTCTATGTATCTTTCTTGTTTACCTTTTTCTCCAGGTCACGCAGCCGTTGCGCATACTCCGGGAGTTTTCTGATGTGGATTTTTTGTTTTTTCTCATCCGCATGGGCGATGGCAGGAAAGCCGGAGATCGTTTTGCCAGGCTCAATATCTTTGGTCACCCCGGCCAGGGCAGCGATCGTGACGCCATCACCGATATGAATATGACCGGCTATGCCCGTTTGTCCACCCACGGTCACGAAATCTCCCAGCCGGGTACTGCCGGAGATGCCAACCTGTGAAACAATTAAACAGCCTCTGCCGAGCTTCACATTATGCCCCAGCTGGATTTGATTGTCCAGTTTGGAGCCCTCCCCGATGACTGTCTCTCCCAGGGTGGCACGATCAATGGTACAGCTGGAACCGATTTCCACATCATCTTCGATCCGGACGATACCGACCTGGCGTATCTTTTTATGTTTACCCTCATGGTAGACAAACCCATATCCGTCACTGCCAATGATGGTCCCGCTGTGAATGACCACCCGATCTCCGATGACGGTACCGTGATAGATGTTCACGTTTGAATGGATATAACACTCTGCTCCAATTGTGGTGCCTCGCCCGATAGTAGCATGACTTTTAATCACCGTATGATCCCCTATCCTGGTACCGGCTTCTATAATAGAATAGGGCCCGATGTTGACATCTGCGCCCACATCAACCGAGGAATCAACAATTGCGGTATCATGAATTCCAGTAAAGGTCTCCGGTTCCGGTGGACGAAAGACGTCAATAAGCTTTTTCACTGCCAGTTGAGGGTTGTCCACCAGGATACAAGGGGTAAATTCGCCACTATAATGCGAAGGCAGGATTACCGCACCGGCTTTGGTGGTCTGAAGATACTTGAAATATTTACTGTTGCCAATAAAGGAAATATTCTGAGAGGTCGCATGCTGAATTTCAGCAATATCGGTAATAACGGTATCAGGTGAGCCGCCCTGCAGCTCACCTGATATTCTCTCAACAATTTCGGCAAGTGTTAATTCCACAGATATGTTCAGTTTCTCGGGACGGGATAATTTTTAATCAGGCTCTCACTGAGAACTGGACGTTCCTTCTTGCCCTGTCCCTCGACGAAGTTCATACAACACATCTGCTGTGATTTCATGTTTCTCTTCGGCATAGAGGATATTCCCCGCGGCAACGTCGAACACATAATCATAGCTCCCGTCGGTGGCGACCTTCCGGATTGCCGCATCGATTCTCTGCAGCACGGGGCCGAGGATTTGCTCCTGTTTCGCATAAATCTGTCCCTGGGGGCCGACGTTCTGCTGCTGGAATTGCTGGATTTTTTGCTGTAATTGCTGCATCTGCTGCTGTTTTTGCTGGCGACGTTCCTCGCTCATCACGAACTGCTGC
>Ga0102944_1000440_pt1 | contig 32339 bp, 27 predicted proteins | sample SalPonD_shore_MG_FD_78172 | JGI IMG/M metagenome (GOLD analysis project Ga0102944, IMG submission 78172) | Salt pond soil microbial communities from South San Francisco under conditions of wetland restoration - Salt Pond MetaG... | ecosystem: Environmental > Aquatic > Marine > Intertidal zone >... | reverse complement strand
GCGGAAAGGTGATAAAGACTATGCCGCGCAAAGGCGCAACCAACGCCGGTATTGCGGAGTTAATGGTCAGAAAGCCGGTGCTTCTTGACGTGGACAATCCCCCCGCGTCACCTGGTGACGTTGTGCTTCAAGTTGAACACGTTTCGCTGCGCGACGAGCGTGGTACCAGTGTGCTTCATGATGTAAGTTTTGAAATACATGCGGGAGAAATATACGGGGTCGCCGGTGTTGAGGGAAACGGACAGTCGGAGCTTGTTCGCGCTATCGCTGACCGGGTGCCGCTGGATGACGGCAACATCCGGCTTGCAGGCCAGGACGTAAAGGCGCTGGACGTGAGACAGCGCAGGGAAGCGGGAATTGCACATATTCCGGAGGACCGACATCGTTTTGGTCTATTGATGCCGTTTTCACTTGCAGATAACATGTCACTTGGCCGGCATCATCGGCCGCCTTTTGTGAACCGCTTCCAGATGGTTCAAACGCGTGAAGTTCACCGCTTTGCGCGGGAGGCAATAGCGGAGTTTGACGTGAGAACCCCGTCGGAAGATGTGCCTGCTCTTGCGCTTTCCGGAGGAAATCAGCAGAAGGCTATTATCGCGCGGGAGATGAGTGGAAAGCCAAGTCTGCTGCTTGCAAGCCAGCCCACCCGCGGTGTTGATATCGGTGCTCAGGAGTTTATCTACAAGCAAATCATCGCTGCAAAGAAAGAAGGCATAGCAATACTTCTTGTATCTGCGGACCTGGATGAAATCATGTCGCTTTCGGACAGGGTCGGCGTCATTTACAAAGGGCGTATCATCAAGACGTTTGACATCAAGGATACCAGCAAAGAACAGGTTGGATTCTACATGATGGGAGAAGAGGAAAATGCGGAAGCCGACAATTAACAGGTACTCCATCCTCTCGCTCCTTGCTCCCGTTTTCGGGTTTGTGACGGCAATGATCATTCTACTCATCATAGTCATCGCAATCGGCAAGAATCCGGGGGAAGCTGTTGCGGCAATCCTGCGAATGACAACCAGCAGCGCTTCACGTTTCGGAACGGTCGTTTCACAGGCTATTCCGCTCTACATTGCGGGCATTGCCGTAGCATTTGCGTTTAAGGGTGGCGTATTCAACATAGGTGTTGAGGGCCAATACTTTGTAGGCGGCCTGGTTGGAGCCATTGCCGGCATATACTTGAAATTGCCGTCCATAATCCACATCCCTGTGGTCGTACTCTTTGCAATGGCAGGCGGCGCCCTGTGGGCCGCCATCCCCGCGTATCTCAAAGTCAAACGTGGGGTTCACGAGGTCATCACCACGATCATGTTTAACAATATCGCAATTTACCTTGTGAACTATCTCGTGAACGTGCCTCTCTCAGGTTTTACCGGCGGAGAGAGCCTGGAGCCGCAGACCAAGGCAATTCAAAGCACGGCTCTCTTTGGAAAGTTGAACGGTTTCTTTCAAGCTCTTGGGTGGAAGATTGGCAACCACGTATACCTGGATTACAGCCTGATTGTGGCGATAGTGATGGGATTCATTGTGTGGTTTGTCCTATTCAAAACCAGGTACGGATTTGACGTGCGTGCCGTCGGCACGGCGCTAGATGCTTCTCATTTTGCCGGTATCAGAATTGGCCGCGTGCAAATTGGTACGTTCCTTATGAGTGGAGCGCTTGCCGGCTTGATAGGGCTCCAGGAGATCTTTGCAATCAGAGGGTACTACACCTATGAAATTGCTGCCGGCGTTGGATTTGACGGCATAGCAATTGCGCTGATAGGGCGAAACAACCCGATCGGGGTGGTATTTGCCGCACTCCTATTCAGCTTCCTCAAGCAGGCCGGCTACGGTCTGCAACTCTACGTTGGCATCGCCAATTCGGTCAGCTACGTTATCACAGGGCTTATGATCCTCATCATCGTTATTGCAAACGAGGTCATGACCCGTTACATTCGGCGGCTACGAAGACAGGAGGCCGGTTAATGGATATCTTTCTGGCATTTCTGCTCAGGGGAATACAGGTTTCGGCACCCATTGCGTTTGCGTCCCTTGGGGCCGTATTTTCAGAGCGCGGGGGCGTTGTGAACATCGGTCTGGAAGGAACCATGATTGTGACAACGTTTGCCGTAGTCTGGGGTTCAATTACGTTTAACAGCTCTCTTGTGGGTGTAATAATCGCGATCATTGCCGGCACGTTAATCGCTGCAATCCATGCCGTGGCAACCATCACCTACAAGGTTGACCAGATTGTTTCCGGGGTCGCTATTAACATTCTGGCGCTTGGTATTTCGCGTTTCCTGTCACAGAATATTTTTGGACAGGAGACCCAAACACCGTTTAACAGCAATGTTCCGCCGGCTCCCTTTGGCGTTAACATCTACGCGCTGTTGCTTATTCCGATTGCCATCATCGCCTGGTTTGTGCTCTACAAGACCGTATTTGGCCTGCGGCTGCGGTCCGTGGGAGAGAACCCGGAATCAGCCGATACCGTGGGCATAAACGTTCACATGATGAGATACGCAGGCGTTCTCATTTCCGGAGCAATGTGCGGCCTCTCGGCAGCTACGCTCTATCCTTCCCAGTGGGTGAGTGGAATGACCGGCGGCAGAGGATTTATCGCGCTTGCTGCAATGATCTTTGGCCGCTGGCATCCTATTGGCGCGGTTCTTGCGTCAATGCTTTTCGGATACGCTGAGACGTTCCGCATCATGTTTGAAACGCAGATTCCTATACCGGGACAATTTGTACAGATGTTCCCCTATGTTCTGGCGGTAGTTGTCCTGGCGGGAATTGTAGGAAAAGCAAGGGCGCCTGCCGCGGACGGTCTCCCGTATGAAAAGGGCGAAGATTGACGGGTTCAACGTCACACTCAAGATTGATATAGATATGGACAACGAAAAAGGCCGCGTCACACCGGACAGCGGCCTTTTCTGTTGGCCTGGTATGAGGCTACTCTTTCCACGGAAAGATCATACCCTTTAGCGATCTCTTTCCAACGCGTTCACGGTCTTCCACCAGGAGCGCGTCCCACGGTATCCGGCGCCTGTCCGCGTTGGGATTTTCTTCCAGATAATCGTACTTGTAAAGCCGCAGCTTCAACCCGGTTTGCAGCCAGATGAATAGGCCGGTAATGCCCGGTATCAGCAACGCAGTCACCACGGAACCGGCCATAATTACTACCGCACCAATCCCCATGGCTATGGCAAAGCCGGTATTGTCAAAGAAGAGGATAAAACACTTCTTGAGGATCTTCCCGGTTTTGGTATCGAGCCGTGTTCGTACAGGCAGGAAAAAAAGACTGGCCAGAAGCCAGATGACACTTGCCCAAAAAAGGAAGGCAATTGCGGCAAGTGCAAGCACGTGCTGAATGTTTGCGTAAAACGGGAGGGCAATCAGAAGCAGGATGACATGAAGTATGTAGATTCCGCCGAGCACCACGCTTTGAGGCCACATTTCCCGAAGTGCCGCCGGGAAATCTTTCCATTCAAGCCCTTCATAGTCAGTTATCTTCCGCGTTATGCGTGCAACAATGCCCATGTAGACAAAGCAAATCAAGAGGCCCACAACTAAGACGATCATGGCCAGAACGGTGCTTACTTTCGAAATGGGAAACGGAAGACTGACCGGAACAGCCAGCAGCACAATAAACCCAAGATTAATGAGGGCAGATGGCAGGAGATGATCCCACAGGTCAAAGAAACTCTTCTTTATTGAAAATAGTATCATTTGCTCAATTGATAGCCGAAATCATGCACTTGCTCAAGGGCACAAGCCGTTATGACCCCTTCCGCCTTGGCTGTCCGGTCTGCCGGGCGCGCCGGCCTTTTGATCAACTGCCTCTCTGCGGCTATATTGAACGGAGAAAGGGTAACAAAAGCGAGGGTTTAAAATGAATTACCGAAGACTTGGAAAGACAGGATTTGACGTTTCTGAGGTGAGCCTTGGCACCTGGCAGGTGGGAGGCGGTTGGGGACAGGAATTTGACGACGCGAAAGCTGAGCATATCCTGAACGCCGCCATTGACCGGGGGATTAACTTTATTGACACGGCAGACGTGTACAGCGACGGAAAGAGTGAGGCGGCGGTTGGGAGAGTAGTGAAGGCCAGATCGGAACGTGTTTATGTGGCGACAAAGTGTGGCCGCCAGCTCTCTCCGCACGTCTCTGCGTCCTACACGCCGGAGGCGCTCCGCGGTTTTGTTGAAGGGAGTCTGAAGAACAGCGGGCTGGAGACCCTTGATCTTATCCAGCTACATTGCCCTCCAACGGATGTGTTCTACAGACCAGAAATTTTCGAACTGTTTGACAGGTTACGGGAGGAGGGAAAGATCCGGAATCTTGGTGTCTCAGTGGAGAAGGTTGAAGAGGGCATGAAAGCAATAGAGTATCCGAACGTTAGCACCGTCCAGATCATCTTCAACATGTTCAGGCACCGCCCGGCCGATCTCTTTTTTGAACGTGCCAAGCAAAGCGACGTAGGAATCATTGTCCGCGTTCCACTGGCCAGCGGGCTTTTGACGGGAAAGGTCAAAAAGGATGCCTCTTTTGCCGAAGGTGATCACCGGAACTTCAATAGGGATGGGCAGGCGTTTGACAGAGGAGAAACATTTTCAGGTGTACCACTGGATGTGGGTGTGGACGCTGTTGAAGAAATACAAAAGATTGTACCGGACGATCATACGCTTGCCCAATGGGCTTTGCGCTGGATTCTCATGTTCACCGAGGTCAGCACTGTTATTCCGGGAGCGTCCCGGGTAAGTCAGGCAGAGCAAAACATAGAAGCTGCTGAATTGCCCCCGCTCTCAAAGGAGCGGATGGAGCGGCTCGAGGAGGTCTACCGGAAACGAATCAAACCGTTGGTTCACCAGCGATGGTAGCGTGAAGCCATTTGACCGAAAGTTCGGCAACGGTTTCTTTTTCCACACCGTCTGTGAGGACGTGGCCGCTTTGTTCAAGAACCACCGGCGAGACCCGGGAAGATGCGGTGCGTTGCGTGACAATATCGACAACGCTGGGAGGCACAGTGTGATCCTGTTTTGAAACCATCACCAGTATGGGTGCTGTCACGGTACCAAGTCTCCTACGCGCAATATTCTGAAGACGCCGCAAGTTGGAGGCGGGGCGAATCCAGGTGTCCTGGTGGTATTCCCGCTCAATTTTCTGCAGTTGTGGATCACTGCTTTCCAGCGGCCTGTTCACCCGTATTGACGGAACAAAGGGCGCAAGCAATCGAGTCAGTCCCAACGGCCGACGGCTCACTTTTAGTGCAGGAGAGTAAAGAAGGAGACCGGGCACGTCAAAGAGGGAGGCAAGTATGAGAGAAATAACGCCTCCCATAGACAATCCGCCGACGTAAACGGCACTGTGTCGTGAAGAAAGGTCAAGATAGTGTTCCACGGCAGAGTCCAGCCATTCCCGCCAGCCGGTGCGAAGAAAGTCCTCCCGGTTGGTGCCGTGGCCTGGGAGACGCGGGACGCATACCGTTGCCCCGCTCCGATGGATCCGGTCAGCCAGAAGGTGCAGCTCTCCCGGATGGCCGGTAAAGCCATGAATGAGAAGAACGGCGGGTTCTCCTCCTGTCAGGTTAATAGGGTGAGCGGGCGGCTGTATACGGGTCTTTGACGGTAGCGTGTAGCGTGCCATAGGAGCCTCCCAGAGAAAGTTTCCGGCTATCTCCAGGGGAAGTCAAGTTGTATCAAGCGCGGTCTTTCGCCCGCGTGCGGGCGTGCCGATAAGGAGAAATATATGAACCAGTCCTACTTTAAGCAATCGAGCCCATTTGTTGTTCCTACCACTGACGGAAAGCGCATTGAAGAACATTTTGGCGTTCCCAGCACGGGCAGCGCCAATGTCAGCATTGCGCATATGGTCGCACCTCCCGGCTGGTCGGAACCTGCCCAGCGTCCCGATTTTGACGAATATACGTTGATGGTACGCGGAAAGAAGCGTGTGAACGTGGACGGCGAGGAAATGGAACTTTCTGCGGGCGAGTCGCTTCTGGTGCCCCGTGGTAGCCGGGTGCAGTATGCCAATCCGTTTGATGAGCCGGCAGAGTACTGGTCTGTCTGCATTCCCGCCTTTTCGCCGGACGCGGTGAATCGGGACGAGTGACCGTACAAAGCCGTAAGGTGCACGTTGAAAAGGACGGGCCATGAAAGTTGGGCTGTTTTTTTCCGGTGAAGAGTCGGAAGACGTAACGCGTATACTTCGTGAGATAGGCGCTTTAAACGTCCATGCGTCCGCATACCGCATGTCTGATTCCTGGGAAACACTTTCAGGCACCGAAATTGAATACAATTTTGCGTCAATCACGCACTGTACCGTCTATGTGACTTCGGATTGCATTGACCGGACCTGGCTTCGATTTGTCAGCGGATACTGCATGGGTCGTGCTGTTCCAACGGTTCTCTATCTCGGAGCAGCACTGGATGAAATAATACCTCCGTTTCTCGACAGCTTTCCACGCCTGGACACGTCTCAGGCGCTTCAGCGGCATCTCAAAAGGGAGAAGCATGTGCATGACGCAACTGTCCGTATCGAGAACGCGCGTGGAGAGCTTTCAGCTGCGGGAATTGCCGTGACGGAGGAAGAATTCGGGCGAACCGTCGCGGAGGGAAATAGTACTGCCGTGGAGCATTTCCTTCATACTGGACTTTCTCCGAACAGCACTGACGCGCGCGGCGTACCGCTTCTCACCCTCGCCATTAGAAACCGCCAGTACCAGTTGATTCTGCGCCTGCTTGAGGCAGGTGCCTCTCCGAATGCGGTTAGTGCCGACAGAGGAAACAGCGCACTCTCCGAGGCAGCTGTGATTGGTGACCAGGAAATGGTAGAGACTCTGATCAAGGCAGGAGCTGATCTGAATGTCCAGAGCAAGAATGGTCAAACCGCGCTTATGATGGCTATCGGTGAGGGATACACCGAAATTGCGCGCTTCCTGTTAGATAACGGTGCAAAAACCGACGCCGTGGACCAGCTTGGAATGACGGCGTACAAGTATGCAAAACTGTTTAAGCACCATGAAATTGCAGAATTGATGTTTCAAGGTGAAGATTCATAGTGGCGCTTGACAGAGCGGTTCGGCGCGGCTATTTTCACTGACGTGACCACCACACTGCAGGTTCGCATTTTCCATTTGAAAAGAGGTGACCAGACCCCGGTATTTCTTCATCCCTTTCACGGCAAGGACGCTCTTGGACTGTTGGAAAAGTCGGAAATCACCGGCGTATATGGAGAAGAACCGCGGGTGGAAGCATTGACCATGTTCCGGAACGAACTTTACCGCATCGTGGAAGATGAGGTGAAGAACTGGATAGCGGACACAAAATTCATTCCGCGCTTTTTAATATCTGCCGGTGTATTCCTGATCGCCTACTTTGTTCTCTCATACGCCATTCGTGATCCGGTGCCTGTACTGGATGAACTCTCGCTCTCAATTGCCGGAGCAATTGTGGCCTACATCGCCCTTGGGAAAAGGTATCAACAATCTGATGCTGCAATGAAAAAAAGAATGCGGATCCGAGGCAAGGTGGACCGCATCGTGTTTCAGGAGAGCCGACTGGTTAAGCGGCTGGAAGATGTATTGCACGCGTACGAGAAACTTGATACGCGCTCTGCACTTGAGCACTTTGAGGGCGCTGCTTTGAAACCACTCGTGGAAGAAGATCGAGAGGAAGCGGCAGAAGTGCTTGGCTACCTGACCTCTATGTTTTCCAGCAAAGACCATCGTCGTCATGAAAAACGGCTGAGGCGGAATGTTTCGGTGCGTGACGGTGAGTTAAGTGAGACCGAACGCTGGGCGGAGTCAGGCAAAATAGACTTCCCGCTCTTTCTGCTTTTTCTAGAGATTAAGTTGTCTCTGGTGGACTAAGGGCCGTTACGCGGCAAAATTGCACGGAATTACTAGAAGGATAGAAAGATAGATTACTGATTTGCTGCGGGAGAGGAAGAATCCCCGGCGGTGCCAAGGCGAATAGCTTCCATTTGGTGTTGCAGAGTTAGCATGCGCTGTGCCTTGGTTTTGGTGTCCGCAGCAGGTTGGAACGTAGGGTCAAGCTCGAGGGCCTGATTGCAAAGGGCCACAGTGGATTCTATGTCCCCATTTGCGTATGCCACCAGCGCGTCCAAATAATACTCTTCAACCTGCCGCTGCACGTCGGCACGTCCTCTGTCTCCAAAATTGAATGCTGCCTGCACGCTGAAACGGTCAACCGAAGAGGTCTGGGTAGTCATGTCCAGGGTGTAATTCATCTGAAAGCGAATGTCTTTCCAGGTAAGAGAGCCCCCCATCGCAAAACGGGGGTTGCCGCCTTTGAGCTGGAATCCGGTTTGAGCCGCAAAGAAATCAGTTACGGCAACAGACATGCCGGTAGCAAATCCCAACGGTTCGGCAGGAGCATCGGAAAACATGACAAAGGGCATGTTCACGTCCGCTGACAGAGTCAGGGGCCGCAGCGGCGCAAAGGCAATACCTGCGTTTAGTGATGAGGGAAGTGGTTCGCCCAGCGGAGCGGGGCCCAGGTTTTTTGCGGTCACGCCAACGGAAAAGTTTTTTGTTCGGGAGGGATAGAACTTCAGCAAATTGAACCGGGTCAAAACACCCAAATCAGCCATGACGCCAAAGGCGGACTGTCCAGGGGCAATCACCGTTGGTATGTTTCTATATGCAACCTTCACGTTTGCACCGGCCGAGATGCCGTGAAAGTTGAACGAATTCAGGAAGTTGTAGGAAGCGTTAATGCCGGCAACGGTCTCCGTATAGCGAACACTGTTTTCCTGTGCTCCGTAGAGATTATATTCGGTAAAGGGTACGTGAAGAAACTTGCCGCCAAATCCAAGTCCGAGGTCACCATAACGAATGGTGTACGTTATTCCCTCAAGATTGGCATCTGCAATAATATTGTTGTGCAGGAGTGCGAGCTCTGTGGTTGCAAGGCGTGAGCTGGCGGCCGGATTTGCGTCAAAATAGCTGGAATCACGTGCTACGGCCGTGTAGGCGGTAGCCATGGCTTCGTATTCGCCACCGAGGGGAATGGAGAGAATGGGAAAAACAGTTAGGCCGGTGTTGGTTGCGTTCCAATCTCCCAGAGCATCTGCAAGGGACTGCGGAATATCCCCCAGGCTAAAAGCAGAAGCGGAAGCGGACATGAGAAGAGCGAAAATGGAAGCAATTGCAAACTTCTTCATTTCAATACCGTAATATACTACAAGACACTGTATATTCCAATGTTGGGGAGACTCCTGATAGAAGTATCGGCGCGTCTCTGCGCGCAGCAGAGCGCATGTAACGGAGAAATATGCCGATATTTGATATAGTATGAAATAGGAGGGGAGTCTGGGGCGGCAGGTAAAAAAGAGCGTTTTCCTGCATTTTACTATCTCAATTCTTGCGTTCTTTCTGGTTCCTACTCTGATCGTATACGCAAGCGGTCAGAAAGAAGATCCAATAGATACCGCCAGAGGTCTTGTTGTTGAAGGTCGGCTAAACGAGGCAATTCTTCTGCTTCAGGAAACGGTACGGAAAAATCCGAGCAAGATTGAACAGGCGGAAAAGCTCCTTACTCAAATCCGGGATATTCGCGGAAAGTATAACGATCTTTTTGCGGAACTCATCGACAATTTGGTTAACAATCCGGATAACATAGCCAAGACACTTCAGATCATCACTCAAATGGAGGAGCTCGACAAGTATCCGAACGATCGTGTTGCCTCTCAAATTGAAGAGGCGCGCGTTGTTGCCCAACTGGCATATGATAAGGACATGGCAAACACCATTGTGCAGGAAGCCGCCGGGGACATTCAGGACGGCCGCTATGTCGCCGCGGTCCAGCGCTACCTGGACGGGTTTGGACTGCAGGAGGAAGCATATAAGCGGCGTGACTACGGGAACATTTTCAGAAACAATGTCGCCCAGGCGGTGGGTTCCATCCGGGACGCCGCAAGCGCCTATGTGGATGCAGCAGGCGGATTTGAACAACAGGTGGCGTCCTTTTCCGCCACGGTCCAGGAGGCTTCCCCGGCAGCGGTTGCGACCGGCTTTACCACGTTTCAGGACGAGGTCGATACGTTCTTGACTCTTTCACAGTCGCTTCTGCAGGCAGGAGAGCTGGTTCGCACTCAGCTGGAACAGGTGCCACAGCTCTATCCTGATGATCCGGTAGACTGGCATCTAACGTTTCTTGAAGAATTTACCCTCGGTTCAGAAAGGACGGTGGCGAATGATGGAATTGCCGGTGCCATATATACCATGTTGCGCAATGCACAGGATGCTGTGGATGGACTCTTTACAGACCGGATTGAGGCTCTGCTTGTGCAGGCGGAGGCGGATCTGGACGCGCGGAACTGGAGTAACGCGCGGGATGGTCTAAACACCGCAGCAGCACTATCGTCTACCGGGGTGGCAAACGCTTCCCTGCTTGCAGGGCGGCAGCTGTCCGTCAATGCCGATCCGGCGGAAGTGCAGGACGCGCTCCGTCAGGCTGAGCGCCCCGTCTTTTACCGCCAGGCTGTTGACGGCCGGGCAGGAGAAACCCTGTCGGGCCTTGCCAGCGTGATGCAACAGGCAGACAGTGTGGATGGTTCAAGCACGTCCTCCACTGCGGAAATGACTAATGCGCGGGATGTTCTCAATCAGGCACATGCGGCTATCGCGTCTCTTGCGGAGAGCTGGGACGAGGTGAAAACGTCATATCAGGCCGTCCCGCAGGAAGATATTCTGCCGGACACTCGTCAGGTACTGGAGAGCGTCCTGGCGCGCCTGCGAGGCAATCAGGATGAGGTTGCGCAGCGGGAGCGTGTCATAGTGAGCAGACTGGCATCCCGCGGAGTGGAGCAGATAGAGGCGGCGTATCAGGAAGCGCTTTCATCCTACGATCAGGCGCAATCTTTTCTGGACGGGGAGGAGGTAACGGTTAATGAAGGTACGGACGCGGAGACTACGGTAACCTATCACTATCCCGACCGAGCTCTCTCGCGGTTCCAGGAAACGGCGGCTCAGGTACAGCCGCTGGTACAGCAGATCACCGGTCTGGTCCAGCGCTATAATTCGGAACCGGAGTATGTTACCAGTGATCCAACGGTTGCAGCAGATATCCAGGCGGCACGCGATGTGCAGGGAAAGATCCAGACGCTTTCCACAAACGTAACAGAGGGTGTAACGACAAGCCAGAGCCAGGTAGCACAGGCGCAGCAACTGCAGCAGGAAGCCGACCGTTTGGTGCAGCAGGCACGGCAGGCAATCAGTACGGTCAGCGCTGAGCGAGTTCAGCGAGCGCGTGATTTGTGGGAGCAGGCGCGTAATCGCTATTTTGAATCGCTTGAAATTCAGCAGGACGCGGCGCTGCGGCAAAGAAGTGACCAGGTCATTTCAAACCTCGGTAATGAAATTCAGGACGCACAGAACCGGCTGGTGGTTCAGCAGGTCCGCCAACGCATCACACAAGCGAGCCAGTTACTGGAAGCGGAACGGTACGCGCAGGCACGCGACACCCTCACCGAGGCAAGTCAGCTATGGCATCAGACCAACGTGACGGACAACGCGGAAATCCAGCAGCTCTTGAACAGGGTGAATGTTGCACTTAGCATTCAAGGAAGCAGAACCCTGCAGGAAACCGAACCGCTTTACCCGGTTCTCAGCAACTATCTTAATATTGCGCAGGAAGACTTTAATAAGGCTGAGTCATTTAGAAAGGCGGGTCAGTCGGCGCAGGCTTCCGACTATTATGCCCGTGCTGACCGGAACCTGGAGAACGTGCTTGCCGTAAGGCCTCAGAATTGGGAAGCGCGTGTGTTGAAACTGAGAATCCTGCAAGCAACGGATTCTGCTAACTTTGACAGATTGTTCCAAAACCGCTACAACGAAGCGGTGGGGCGCATAGATAGTGATCCAACTGAAGCGCTTACAGCGCTTCAGACGCTCAAAGTGATGAAGCCAGACTATTCCGGCATAGATAATGCCATTGCACGGACTGAGATCAAGCTCGGGATCCGTCCCAATCCTGTCACGCAGGCACGGATTGCGGAGTCCAACAACCTGGTGCAGGAAGCGCAGCAACTGGCCTCCCGGGGCGGGGAGGCAAATATCAGTGCTGCCATTGCGCGAGCGGAGCAGGCGTTGCAGGTCTACCCGGGTAACAATGAAGCTCAACTTCTGAAGGACCAGTTGGCCGTCCGCAGAGGCGGTGACGCTACGGTAACCTTGAGTTCAGAGGACGAGCAACTTTTCAGAAGGGCTCAAAGTCTCTACATCGCCGGAGATGTTGGACAGGCACTCACTATCGTTCAGCAGCTATGGGATAAGGCTCAGAATCGCCAGTATCCCCAGCTGGTTGACTTACGCAACAGAATCTTGCGTGCATTAGGGCAGCAGGTCGGATGAAAAAGAGTCGCAACTTCTGCCCGGGTTTCCGCATCGTTTCCCTTCTTATCCTGCTCTTCGCAAGCGGACTGCCAGTCTTAGCTCAGGACCTCTCACTTACAAACAGTGGGCTATTCTTTGAAGAACCGCGGGTAGTAATTCCACAGGGTGCGGTATTCCCTGACGCGCAGGCCGGCGGCGGGCTCATGACGGTTACCTACCAGGAAATAGTGAAAACAGGGGATCAACAAGGAAATATTTACCTCTCTCTTCTGATTTCTACTGACGGGAAGACGTGGACTCAACATAACCGCGTGGTGGGGCCTGTTCCATATTCCCGCGAGACGCCGCCGCAAATGTTTTCCACGCGCATCACGGAGCAGGGAGATATCTATCTGACCTATTCAGACACCGGGCGAATTACGCGCGTCCTGCGTTCAACAGATCAGGGTGGTTCATTTCAGGAACTTGCCGCGCTTCAGACCAACGTTACCAGTGTAGCACCTCGGATCTTTGTTCGGGCAGACGGCGGGCTGTTGCTCTTTGCAAACCAGAACATAGGGATGACCCAGAGCATCCTGTATGCCTACTCTGATAACGGTGTGGCGTGGAGTGAGTTTCGTCCGCTGGAAACGGACACCAACATCGGTTTCAATTTTCTGCCCTACCATGTGTCCATTAACGGCCGAGATGTGGTGGTGTTCCAGGCGCTCAACGCAACACGCGCACCGACGTATCAGCTCTACTTCAAATCTTCTACGGACGGCGGAAGGACGTGGGGCACGGCCCGGCTTCTGACCGACTTTGTTTCAGATAGCGACGTAACGAACCCGCTGGATTACGACAATCAGAGAGTCTATTTGCGTGTCATCTCCGGGCAGGTTGTCATGGTGTGGGAACGGCGGTTGGCCAGAAATGACGCTCAAATCTTTTTGGCGTACCTGAGGTCGGATGGATCTCTTGCAGGAGAGCCGGAACGGGTTACGGATTCAGAGGGTGGTGCCGGCTTCCCGCAGGTTTTTGAAACGGGCGGCAGGACATTTGTACTCTGGTTTTCAGATCCCCTGCGTTCCTCGCAAATCATGGTGAGCACGCAGGTGAGCAGTTTCTGGCGGAGTGCTCCTGTGAGTGGTCGCTCGGGTGACTCAACATTTGGCACGGCGGTGCTTTTCCGCAGCCGCGTCCATATGTTCTGGCAGAACCGCACCGCGGGAGAAACCCGGCTGGTCTACCTTGAGCCTGACCAGAGCGCAGCTCCACCGCGGGTGATTCCCACAAACTTTGTTGCCGGACGTCGCTCCCCAAACAACGTGGCTGAGCTTCGTTGGACTCCCCCGGCCGATCCGTCCGGAATTTCCGGATACGGATACGTGTGGTCGCAAAACAGTGACGCGCCGGTACCCCGGCAAATTGACGCAGAGGGCGCGACCGGCAGTGCGGAGTTTCCAACCTCGCGGGACGGCGCCTGGTACTTCCGCATTAGCACCCGTGACCGTGCGGGAAACTGGTCAACGCCGGTAACAGTTGAATTCTTCCGTGACACAACCCCGCCGCCGCCGGTGACATTTGTACAACCAAAGCAGGATCAAGACGGCTATCTTCCGTCCAACAGTTTCACGCTGCAATGGAACGCACCGGATGTTCCCGATCTTGCCGGATACACGCTGTCGTTAAACCGTGTGGGAGAACCTTCCGCGCAAATACCGGTCTCCCAGGGCTCACTGCAGACGCTCCCCTCAGGTATTGTGACTACTAGCACATCGATTTCCCGCACCAACCTGGATAACGGCCTGTGGCAGATAACCGTGGCGCCCGTAGACGGGGTTGGAAATGTGGGACCACCGCAAACACTGAGATTCCGGCTCGACAACTATATACCGGTAACACAAGTGTTTCGCATCGATACCTCGCGTGATATTCTGGGCCGCTATTCTCTGGCGATCTCCGGCAGAGGATTCACGGCTAACGGCAGGATAGAAGAAGTTATTATTGACCGGGATGCCCGCCAACCGTATGACTATGTCTTCCGGCTTTCAAACGGAGAGTTCCGGCTTGTCGATAACCGGAGAATTGCAGGGCTTACCATAGATCAAATAGAGACGGGGAACTACCGCATTGGACTGCTTCATTCAAGCCGCGGCATCTCATTTGCCGCGCAGCGGCTTGCCTTTGAGGCATCCGGTACCATCACATTTGGCGACTACACCGTTCGATACGCGCCTGACTATTCGCTTCTGCGCACGCCGCCGGTAATCTTTGGCGCGGATGACCTTGTGATGTGGCTGGTTCTGTTGCTTGTTTCTCTGTTGGCAGTGTTTGCGGCAACGCGGGTTGGCACAGTGGTAAAAGAGGGACGGCTGCTTCAGCTTGAGGCAAGAGCGCTCGTTACGGGCGCGCCGCTTCCCGGCGCGATCAAGCGCAAAAGGATTGAAGAAATGCGTAGACGAGGTATAGGACTTCGGGTGAAGTTCACCTTCTTTGTGGTGGTACTCGTGGTGGCGGTTGTAGTGGCCGTGGCCTTCTTTGTTGGCCGGACGGCACTGCAACGGCAGGAGAGTATCCTTGCACGCGGGCTGGAACAGCGCATACAGGTGCTTCTTGACAGTGTGACCACTCAGGCGGAAAGTCTGCTGCAAAACCCGTCAAACAATCGTATTGAGCTTGCAACGCTTACCGACCAGGCAAGCGTGCTTCAGGAAGCGACCTACGTAACTATTACCGGACAGGGTCAGGGCAGCGATCAGCATGGATTCGTCTGGGCCACCAACGATCCCGCACTCACCGGAGGCGCAGCCGCCAGCGGGCGGGATAGCATTACGCGCCAACTGGACACGCCTTCTCTGGTGGAAGGCCAATCTCAGCTTCAAGACGCGGTGGCCAGAGAGGAACAGGGGCTGCGGGACGAGCTGAATCAGAAAGCCCGTGCTGCGCTTGGTGACTTGCCGGCGCAAATCAATCAGGTAAACCAGCAGTTAACCCAGCTGATACTGCAGGGCGGAGCGTCCGCCAATGATCCCCGAATTGCAGAGCTTGACCGCACCAGAAGAGAGTTGCAGGGCCGGCTCGTAAAGACGCTTACTGATATCGGTAAGATTTATCGAAGTATTCCCACGTATGACCCAACTGCTCTCAGCAGGGAACAGACGAGCTACGTCTTCTATCAGCCTGCGCTTTCCTGGCAGGCCGGCCAGCAGGGAGCATCTGCTCAGTACTATCGCGGCATGGTGCGAGTTGGAATTTCCACGGATCTTATCCTGCAGCAGATTGACAATGCGCGCGATGACCTTATTGTGAGCACCGCGCTGGTAGCTCTTGGCGCGGTCATAGCAGGAATTGCGGGCGCACTGCTTCTGGCTACCATTGTCGTTATTCCCATAAACCGATTGGTGCGCGGCGTTGAGTTGATTCGAGACACGGAAGACAAGGCTCAACTTGAAGGTCATGAGATCAGCGTGGGAACGCGTGATGAACTTTCGGTACTCGCGGATACGGTGAACTCCATGACGCAGGGACTGGTGCGAGCCGCGGCTGCAAGCAAGGACCTGACCGTTGGTAAAGAAGTGCAGAAGATGTTCATTCCGCTGCGTACGGATGCCCGTGGCAGAAAACTTACCACGGCGTGGGAGGACACTCCGGGCGCCGAGTTTGCCGGATATTATGAAGGCGCAAAGGGTGTTTCCGGAGATTATTTCACCTATCAGCGGCTGGATGGTGACCACTACGCGCTCATTAAGTGCGATGTCTCCGGCAAAGGCGTTCCGGCGGCGCTCATCATGGTAGAGGTGGCGACCATCTTCACCAACTTCTTCAAGGATTGGCAGGGACGCGGTGCGGAGTCCGGCGTCCTGGGACGTCTGGTGACCCAGATAAACGACCTGCTGGAAAGTATGGCGTTCAAGGGTCGTTTTGCGGCGCTTACGGTGGGAATTATGGATGTGACCAGGGGCCGCATGAGGCTTTGCAACGCAGGTGACAACCAGCTTCACGTGTTTGACACTGAGAAAGGTGAAGTGGTGCAGTCCACCATGCCTGAGGCGCCGGCAGCAGGGGTCTTTCCGAGCATGATGATACCAAACGGGTTTCCGGAAATAGCGGTGGGACTGAAGACAAATGACATAACGCTTCTGTTCACTGACGGCGTGGAAGAGGCAAAACGGATCCTGAGGGATTCGCAGTTCCGCCCGCACAGCGTTACCGCAGAAGATATGGAAGCGGGCCTGGTTCCGTCATTCTTCCAGGAAGGAGTTGAGGATGAGGAGTTTGGTATTCCTCGTATTCATGACGTGGTAAAAGCAGTTGAACAGCGAGGCACCTACCGGCTGTCAAAGATTCGAAACCCGTTAGGCGATGAGGAGCTCGAATTCAATTTCAGCAGCGTAGAACCGACAGCGGAAAACGTGGTCATGGCGCTCGTTGCTGCAGAGAAGATATTTCGGATGTATCCTGATCCCAAAGCAGGTCCCGACGACCGGATTGAGATAGACAAACGGGTGGATGACTTTCTGAAGTCTGCTTTTGTGCAGTACCGGAAATATTTTCACCATCCGCTTGAAGAAGTAGAGGAGTCAGAATACCGTTACTACAGTCACATGCGGGAAGATGAGCAGTACGATGACCTCACAATTCTTGCAATCCGCAAGAAGTGAAGCAGGCCGCGTGAGGTGCCGATAGTATGACTATGAAGCGGATTGTAGTTTCTGCAATGCTCTTGTGGATTGCGGCGTACGCCTTTGGTCGTACTATTACGGTTCAAAACGATGATGATGCGCTGTTCTATTTCAGCGTGATCTCCCAGCAAGAGCTTTCCTACGCGGATCTGGATGGGCAACACGCTATAGAAGGCGTGCGTGCCCGGGCTGGCACTATGACCTACGTTCCGCCGCTTGGGGCGCGCGACCAGGTTTCTGTTCCGGAAGAGCCGGCCCTTTTACTTGGCTATTACGTGGTTCCCGGCGCCGGGCGTTATCCGGTTTGCGCGGTACCGGTTCCATCCGGTCCCGCCGGCACAGTGTATCACGTCTCCCGGGCCGCCAACGTAGTGGCTACCGGTGGAACGGGCGCAAGTATACCGGCTTTCAATGGCGATAGCGGAAAAGAACCGATTCTTCTTGACAATCGTTATGAGGACTGGGAGCCCATACCGCTTTTGGCAGGCTTTTCCGCGTCCTACGCTCCGTCCCGGTACAAACTTGAAGATCCTGACGGTACGCGGAACCGTGCCATTGATCATTCGCTTTTCTGGGAGAAGGGTGGCACCCGTCTGGATACGGTAAAAGCCCGCTTCTCCACGCACCACCTCTACCTCATGTTTGGCTCTACCTCAGAACTGACAAGAGGCCTTTCCTACTACCTTTACGGCTTTCCTGGAGACAGAACCGGCGCATCGCGATATACCCTTCAAATTGCGGTGGATCTTCCCTCCGGTCCGGTTTTGCTGTGGGAGCGCGGGAAAGAGCGTCCGCGGGTTGTGGGAACGTACGTGCGGGACACGTTTTATCTGGAAGCAGACGTGTGGCTTGATAGATTTGGCGTAACCGGGCCGGAACTGGCGTCTTCATCGTTTTCTGCGGACCTGGTCAGTGCATTTTACGGCGCAAAACAATACGAAGAGTTCTTCTACACAACGCTCTTTTTGCGTAATATTCCTCTGTAAACTGGTTTATGAAAAGCACAAAGTTCTTCTGTGAAAACTGCGGTACAGAGGTAAAACGCAATGCCCGAATTTGTCCTACGTGCGGGCGTTTCTTCTCAGCGGTCCGCTGTCCTGTGTGTAACTATACCGGACAGGGAGAAGAGTTTGTGCGCGGTTGTCCCAATTGTGGCTATTCGGGAAGTGCGGGTGGTGCCGGTGGCAAAAAAGGGTTTTCCAGTGGTGAGATTGCGGAGATCTACGGCATGGAGGAAATTGGGGTAGGCTCTGAGCGGGAACCCGCCTCCCGAGGAAAACAGAAGGCACCAATTCCTCCCTGGGTCTACTGGCTTGCCATGGGTATTCTGACCGTTTCCCTCATCGTGCTCATTCTGATCTATCTGAACATGTGATTACATCGTGAGCGGCTAATAAAGAAATGAAATTCCTACAAACGGCGACGGTGTGAAATGTTTTTCGCCGTGCCATTCCAGCGAGATAACGGCTGAGAGCAGCAGGTACGTGTGCGGGACTATCCAGTGGAACTCTCCGGCCAGTCCAAGCGGATAGGCAGGCGACGCAACCGTATTAGGCTCAGTGCGCAGCACCGCCGACAAGCCGCCGGAAAACGCACCATGGTTCACGTATATGCCTCCGCGCCAGTAGAGCCAGTATTTCCAGATTGCAGCTGGCTGTGTCTCAAAATAAACCGGATAGGTGGGGCCCAGATGGAATTCCGGGGCCACCCCGAGGCGAAAGAGATCTCCGCCCCAATCAAGGGAGAAGAGCAGCGACACGCCGGGAAAAGAAGCCGCCGTATCAGGACCGGAAAATCCCTGGTCCGTCTTTGTCTGTGCGGTCACCGAAACCGCGGGCGCCCCTCTGAGGGGGTATTTGCCGTCCGTGTGAAAGACCAGGTAGTGTGCGGAGAGCGTTCCCGCCACGCGGCTTTTGTCACCCTGATCAGTAAGATCGGCACGGAGGGTCGCAGCGATTTCTAGCGGACCGGGGAAACCAATGCGCGCGCCAACGGCCATCGGAATGCGTAAGAGTGCGGGGCCGTAAATGTCCGTGTGCCATGCACCGGAAACGCTTCCTACTTGATAGGAGCCGGCCGGCAAGGTTTCAGGCAGGGGAAGGTAAAAGAGACCACCCAAACCGGAGTAAAGACTGTGCCCTACGGTTCGTTCGGATTCAGTGAGTACAACTTCGGTCTGACCACTCTCCTGCCGGCCTGCCGAATCCGTCACGGTTACCGAAATGACGTAACGGCCGGGCTCAAGGGGTTGCCCGCCCGCCGTTTTTCCGTCCCAGTCCACACGCTGCTTGCTTTGAGTAAACGGCCCTATCACGTCTTCCCGGATCACCCGCCCGTCAGCCTCGGTGACACTCCAGCGGCCGTTGCCCTGTGCAGTGACGGAAAAGACAATGGCGGTCGTGCCCATTCTGCCCGGATCGGCGGGGTTAAAAGTGGAGGGGGTGACAGTGAGAGCCTCTATGTGAAGCGGCTGCGGGGAGAGGGTGGCAGAAACTGTGACGGTTTGCTTATCCGAGACATCCACGGTTTGAACAGTAGTCTGGTATCCAAATGCGGTGGTCGTTACGGTGTAGGTCCCGGCCGGAAGAAGGAATTGACGCGTGCCGCCGGCCGCAGGACGGAGGGCTGAAGTTGGCGCTATCTGTGCTTCATGTGCAAAGGCTGCCGGGGTGCTGCCTGCGGCCGTGACGGTGACTTCCGCATTGTGCGGCAGCGTACGGACAACCAGGTAGCCTTCAGCTTTTCTCAATGAGGCGGTAACGGTTACGGTTGTCTCAGGCGGAACCGTGATGCGTCCGGTTAAATCTTCGTATCCTGGAGCACGCAGAAGTAGCGTGTGCAGACCGGCAGAAACCGGATAATCATTCAACGCCCCACTGCCCAGATAATTTCCGTCCAGATAGAGATCCACAGAACGCGGCTCTGCGGTCACCGACAGGCGCGGAGAACCTCCCGTTTGTGTGCGCATGACGGCGAATGTGGGCAAGGAGTCGTCTGCGTCCGCCGGTAGAACGGCCTGTTGCGAAAAGGCTGGCTGTATAGTAACCAGCAGAAGTGAGATGGCAATGAAGGTGAAAACGCGTTGTTTTCCCATTGGTTTCTACTATACCACGCACGTGCGGGTGCACAACCTCTTGCCGTCCGGTTATCTTTCCGATATTTGTAACATGAAAAGACGAGTTTTCGAAACGGTACTGCTTTTCCTGCTGGTAAGCGGCGCGGTGTGGTCTCAACAACAGCCGCAGCCGCAGGCGGGAGCAGGAGCCGCTCCTGCACCCGCGACGGCAGGCGGTGTGGACTCCCTGCCACACGGTTTTTCTTCCATTGAACTGGGTCAAACCATGGCAGAGGTGGAACGTAATCTCAAAGAAGACCCCAACTTTGACTATCGTGGTAGCCCGGATGTGAGCCTGCTTCCCCAACAGGATCGCAAGCTCATAGAAACCGCAGGGAACGTCTTTGTGGAGCGCGCCTTTTTTCAGTTTTATGAAGATCGGCTCTACATTATCATTCTGCAGTTGAACGGTCAGAGAGTTGACCACTATTCAATGTACCGCACGCTGGTGCGCAAATACGGAGATCCGAACTCGCTTAGCCCTGCCGAGTCGGTCTGGTTGTCTGAGGCGGTGCGAATGTCACTCGAACGGCCGCTGACGGTGAAATATGTGGACAGGCAGGTCTTTGATCAGTTGCGCGAGTCCGGAAAAATGGAACAGTCAGTTCAGGAACTGTCGCGAACCAAATTCCTGGAGCAGTTCTAATGGCAGGGAAAGAACGCTGGCTTCACACGCTGTTCGTGATTCTGCTTTTGACCAGTTTTGTCTCCTGCGCGCGCAGTGACGGCCTTGTCACCGTTACAATTGGGGATGCCAGGTTCCGTGTTGAAGTGGCGCGCACGCCGCCCGAGCGCCAGGCCGGCTTAATGTACCGTCAGACGCTTGCACCGCAGCACGGCATGCTTTTTGTCTTTCCTGAGGAAGCGCCACGCACATTTTGGATGAAAAACACACCTATTCCGCTCTCAATTGCATACATTTCCCGTGACGGCATTATTCAAAGTATCCACCAGATGACACCGTACTCAGAGCAGCCCGTACCCTCGCGATTGCCTGCCAAGTACGCGCTTGAGGTAAACCAGGGAGAGTTTCGAGAGCTCGGCATATCGCCCGGGGCGCAGGTCATTTTGCCCGGAGGGCTTCACGGAGAGTAATTGACTACTCCTCCCTCTCTGCCCCGCTTCCAGTGGACTCGGACAGCTCAGGGAAGAGTTCCAGTACCGGTTTTTCACCTTCCTCGGTCGGTTCGTTTACCAGGATCTGGATCTTGCGCTCAATGCGCGTGAGGTCTTTTTCCAAACCCTTTGCCAGCTTAATGCCTTCCTCAAAGTGGGCAAGCGCTTCATCCAGGGAAATCTCTCCATCGCGGATCGATTCACTGAGATCTTCAAGGCGGGCGAGTCTTTCTTCAAAGCTTTTCATGCTTTTCCTGCTCCAATACACGTGCGTCAAGCTCTGATGCGGCAAAACGAACGTGAATATCTTCATCTGGTTTCACCCCTGCGGCATCGGTGAGAAGAGAACCGTTGTCCGTGCGGGTCACAATGGCAAATCCGCGTTTCAGGACGGAAAGGGGAGAGAGCGACTGCAGACGGTTTTCCGCAAGGGTAAAGCGGTGCCGCGCCTCTTTCACCCGGTCGTTCATAGCGCTTACCAGGTGTTCCCTGGCGTCATCAAGCTGCATTTCCAGCGGGGCCACAATGTTGGTGAGACTGCGTTCCAGGTTGCGCGGCGTAAACTGGGAAAGGAGAAAACGTACGCGTGAAAGCCTGTCGTTAAAGGTGCGTACAATGTTACGGCCAAGCTGCAGAATGTGCTGGCGCAGTTCCTCTCTGTTTGCGGATACAAGTTCAGCGGCAGCAGAAGGAGTAGGGGCTCTCAGGTCCGCCGCAAGGTCACAAAGCGAGACATCCACTTCGTGGCCAACCGCGGAAATGACCGGCGTGGAGCAATCAGCCACCGCGCGAACAACCGCTTCATCTGAGAAGGGAAGCAGATCCTCAATTGAGCCGCCGCCGCGCGTGAGTATGATCACCTCCCCGAGCCCGAGGCGGTCCGCCCTTTTGATCTGCTCGGCAATCCTGGCAGCGGCAGTATCGCCCTGGACCGGTGTTGGACAATGACCAGATGAATTCCTGCGTGGCGCCGGCCGGTGACCTGGAGAATGTCCCTGATGGCCGCCCCGGTCGGCGAGGTAATTACGGCAACGCGGGTAGGATAGGGCGGTATGGGTTGTTTCCGCTCTTGCGCAAAAAGTCCTTCCAACGCGAGCTTGCGCTTGCGCTCTTCCAGCATGGCCAGGATACTTCCCACTCCTGCCCGCGTCATCTGTTCACAGATGATCTGGTAGTTTCCCCTGCGGGCGTAGACGGATACGCTGCCCCTGACCAGCACCAGTTGCCCGTCCGCCGGATCAAAATCCAGCTTCCCGATACGATTACGAAACATGACCGCCTGAATGGACGCCTGATCATCTTTGAGGGTGAAGTAATAGTGTCCGGTGGAAGACGGTCTGAAATTTGAAATTTCTCCTTCCAGGGTTACGTCTGGAAACTGGCCTTCCAGGGAGCGTTTTATCAACGTCGTGATTTGTGAAACAGAGAGTGCACCGGAATCTGAGGCTGCCATGCTTTGAGATTACCGGTTTATCGTGATAAACTCAATCCGCCGTCCCGGAAGATGGCAAACCGGCCGGTTTATGAGGTTCGCAAAGATGTCGATAAGGAAGTAGCTCATGAATATCAGGCTCTGCTTTAATGCAACACACCTTACCGACTACGCCGTAATGGATCTTGGGGACGGTTCAACAGCCGTTGACCGTGCGGTGCGCTACGCGCAGGAGCTCTCCCCGGATGACGGCGTGACTGTTTTTGCCAGCGGTGAACGGCGTTTGAATCTTCCCGAAACATGGGAGGTCATACAGCGCGAATCCTGGAGCGAGCAGGCACTGCTTGAACAGATGTCCTCCGGAAGCGGCCAGGCGGAGACCGTCATCTACGCTCCCCTTGACGCTCCCTTCTTGAGTAATGAAATAACCTCACGCATGCTTGAACTCCACACCCGCTACCGTGCCGAATACACATTTGCAGACGGATATCCTGCCGGTATGGCCCCGGAGCTCTTTGCCCCGTCCATATTTAGTGCGCTTGCCGATCTTGCGCGGCGGGATGATGCACCGCCCGTGAGGGAGGGACTCTTTCGCGTTGTACAGCGCGACATAAACGCTTTTGACGTGGAGACTGAACTCTCCCGGGTAGACCTCAGGCTCCTGCGTCTTTCGCTCTGGTGTGACACACGGCGCAACTATCTGTTGTGCGTCCGACTTGCAAAGCAGTGCGGAGCGGACACCGGATGCCTTTTAGATCAGGCGGGCAGACAAGAGGTTCTTCGGACTCTTCCTGCTTACGTTTCCATTCAGCTCGTTGAAGGGGACTCCCAGGACGTAATCTATGATCCGTGGCGGCATGGGCGCGGCGCAGGCAAAGCTTGGGCGGTTCCACCGCTGGGTATGGCGGGTCGTGAGATGGAAGTGTCTCGCTTTTCGGAGCTGGTAGCAGCTGTTGAGAAGTTTGCACCCTCTTCAATGCTTCACATTTCACTCCGGGGCGAAATTGGACTGCACAGTGCTGCGCCAGAGTTGATACGCACCGCGCTTCGGCATGATCTCCTGGACACGGTGGTAGAAACCTCAGGAGTAGGCTGGAAGGACGATCACCTTGCTGTCCTCACAGAGGCCGGATTTGAGCGCGCACGCTGGATTGTTGACCTGGATGCGTCAGATGAGACGGTCTATCAGGGCGTACGGGGAAACGGGTTCCAGGAGGCAATGAACTTCACGGAGTCACTCATGTCCGCGCATCCGTCTCGGGTTTACGTGCAGGCGGTTCGCATGGCGCAAATGGAAGAGCACTTGGAGCAATTCTACCGCTCCTGGAAGAAACGGACAGATAACGTCATTATCCAGAAGTACGACCATTCGTGCGGACGCCTGGCTGACCGGCGCGTAACCGATATCTCCCCGGTGAAACGCTTTCCGTGCTGGCACTTGAAACGGGACGTGTCAATTCTTCTGGACGGGAGCGTGGTAATGTGCCGGGAGGATTTAGAGCGAGCTCACGCTGCCGGAAACGTCTTTTCTGACGGTATAGAGCGCGTGTGGGAACGTCTGGAACCGCTCTATCAGGCGCATGTGCGGGAGGAATACCCGGCGCTCTGCCGGAACTGTGATGAGTACTACACCTACAACTACTAAAAGCAACACGCTTCCCTACACCGTTGTGGGCGGCGAAAAAGTTGACCGGGCAATGCACTCGCCAAGAAAGCTTTCTCTTGTTCTGCTGAACAGAGGGGGGAAGTTTAGCCGCGCGACCCTCTTTTCCGAGCTGGAACAAATTGGCGCCGATGAAATCATATCTATTGAGCAGTCACCCGGATCCTACGATGTAGAAAGCCTTGCAAGAAGTTATACGGGGGTGAGATTTCTGCTGCTGAAGTCTCCGGTCACCGTAGGCGAACAGGTGAACATTGGAATGCAGGAAGCCATGGGAAAGTTTGTTCTGGTGCTCTGGAACGACATGCGCCTTTCCGGCTTTTCCGAGCGTACCATGGAACGCGTTGCTGAGATGAACTCTCTCTGCGTGGTGGGCGCCGTGCGCAACAACCGCGGAGAACTCATGCCCACAATTCCAGCCCCCGCGTTTTACAACAAGCAACTGAAGGTTCTGCCCATCCCTCCGCAGCAGGATGGGCTTGAAAGTCTGTACCCGTACGACTATTCCGGCATGTACAGAAAGGAACGCTTTCTCTCCTGTGGCGGGTATGATCCACGTATCACCACAGCGTACTGGCAGAAAATGGACTTTGGATTTCGATCTTTCATGTGGGGTGAGTCAATCCGTTGCGCCACCTCTTTGAAAATAAATCTGCAGTCAAATCCGCCGGCGGAAGACACCACTCCGGATGAAAGCTATAAGCGCTTCTATCTGAAAAACCTTTCCGTCGTCTATTCCGGTGACCGGGCGGAGTTGCCCTTCTCGCGTTTTATTCACTTTTTCCTTCGCACCTCAGGCGGGCTCATTCATGACTACCGTCTGTTCCGTGAAGTGCAGGAGTGGGTGAGAAGAAACGGCTACCTGTTCAAGCAGGACGCGCGGCGCGTTACGGACCTCTGGGAGGTTGACGCATGACGTGCGTATTTCTCCAGGCACGGCTTGGTTCATTGCGGCTTCCTAAGAAAGCGCTTTTGCCGCTGGAAGGAAAACCGGTTATACAGCACGCCATGGAGGCGCTCGGAAGCGTGCCGGCGGAGTGCTACGTTCTTCTCACAGACTACGGCAGCAAAGACGCGTTTAGGGCGGTGGCCTCTGGTGCGGGATTTGAGCTTTTTACCGGACCGGAGGACGATGTTCTTGAGCGTTTTGGCCTGGCCATAGAGTACTACCGGCCGGACACGGTCATTCGGGCTACGGGTGACAATCCGCTTGTTTCCGCTTGGCTGGCAACGGAAATCCTCGCGCGCCACAACCAGTCGGAGGCGGATTACAGCGGATTCGACGGTCCTCCGCTGGGAACCGGCGTAGAGGTAGCCCGTTCTGACGCACTAATGCGTGCCCGGAAGGAGTCTAGAGAAACATATGATCACGAACACGTCATGCCCTATCTTTACCGGCATCCCGGCATCTTTCGGATCCATCGTGTTATGGCCCCTGCGGCGTACTGCATGCCACAGGCGCGTGTCACCCTGGATACCGAAGAAGACTACGTGGCACTTCAGGCGGTTTTTCGCAGCCTCTACCGTGGCGCGCCAGTGGAAACTGACGAGCTTGTGGCGTGGTTGCGGAAAAACGGAGTGTGCGCGGACGGCAGGGTAAGCGCATAATGCGAATCCTTTTTGCGCCGGAGTGCCAGAGTGGCAACGGCACCGCGCACGCGCGCCGTGCGGTTCGCCTGGCGCGTGAAGTACACGGCGTTCACCACATTGCACTGGCCGACGGATGTGGACAGAGTGAAGCTTCCCGGCTCATTCGCGAACAAACCGCGGACGGCGGCGCAGAGCTTGATGAATGTGTGCCGGGAAATCACTCATTTGACATGGTGGTGGTTGACCGTAAGGAGGTGAGCCGAAAAACGGTGCAGGAGCTGTTGCAGCTTGCCCCCGTAGTGGGCATCGATACAGGCGGAGCGGGCCGGCAGCAATGCGACTACCTCATAGACACCCTGCCGCGTCTGGATAGCGGCAGTCCGCCTAACGTATTTGACATGAATTTTCTTGAGCTTCCGACACGCGGCAGGGGCGACGTATCCGGCGAAACCCGCAACCAGTCCATGAAAGAGCCCCGCGAGACGCCCAGAGTGTTGGTGAGCTTTGGTGGCGAGGATAGAAGGGGACTCGGACGGCGGGTTGTGCGGATACTTCTGCAGTTGAAACTTACCTCGCCGGAAGCAATTATCTGGATAGATGCGGCAACCAGAACGGAACCGTCGGTTGTACGCGACGGCAACGGCGTGGTTAAAGCGCGTCCCGCCGTGCCAGGGCTCACGGAACTTTTCAGCGAGGTAGACCTGGTCATTACGATGTTCGGGATGACCGCGTTTGAGGCGTCGGCGTACGGACTTCCGGTAGTGACGGTCAGTCCCACCCGATATCACGCGCGTCTTGCTCGCACCATGGGCTTTTACCGCGCGGGAACATTCCGGCCGGACCGGCGCGCCCTGCGGCGGTTTTTTCATGACGGCTACACGCGTGCGCGCGTGAAGTTGCCGGCAGACCCCGCCCCGCGCTCACTTGCGTCGCTGCTCTCCCACCTTGATGTGCGGCGAATCGCAGGCTGTCCCGTATGTCACAGCTGGAAAAGAAAAAACGCGTGGCGTTTTAAAGAGAAGAGTTACTTCCGGTGCGGCAATTGCGGAATGCTCTACATGGAAAAGATGGCGGGAGAACGCATATCTTATACCAGAAGCTACTTCTTTGAAGAGTACCAGAAGCAGTACGGCAAAACGTATCTGGAAGACTTTGAGCACATCAGAACGATGGGCGTCGATCGGATCCGCACACTGAAACGGCTCGGACTGGGTGAAGGGAGTACACTGCTGGACGTGGGATGCGCCTTCGGTCCGTTCTTGACGGCGGGAAACGATGCCCGGCTTCAGGTACACGGTATAGACGTTGCGGAGTCGGCTGTCCGCTACGTGAAGGAGACGCTCGGACTGCCCGCGGCGAAGGCATCCGTAGAGGTGTTCAGTCCCGAAAGCGTTTTTAACGTGGGGCGGTTTGACGCCGTTACCATGTGGTACGTTATTGAGCATGTAGAGGACCTGGAACGGGTACTCACTGGCGTGAACAAAATGATCACAAACGGCGGATATTTCGCTTTTTCCACGCCGAGCGGCAGCGGCATATCCGCCCGGCGGGATAAATGGAGCTTTCTCAGGGAGAGCCCTGATGACCACGTAACTGTCTGGGAGCCCGGCCGCACCGGGTCGATTCTCCGCCGCTTTGGATTTCAGGTGCGTGAGACCGTCATAACGGGACACCATCCGGAGCGCTTCCCCTGGACGGCTCGCGGGAAGGAAGGAAGTGTTGGCTGGCAGGCGGCGCGCGTTCTCAGCCACAGCCTCCGGCTGGGAGACACGTTTGAAGTGTATTGTCGTAAGGTTAGAGAGCTATGAGTCAGGAAGAGATAGGGCACGGCGCGGGAGGTAGAAAATCTGTTATGATTCTGGGCGGGGGCGTAATGCAACTGCCCGCAATACGTACCGCCGGAGAAGAAGGATGGCGCAGTTTTGTGGTAGACGGCAATCCTGCCTGTCCCGGTGCGGATGCTGCTGACCAATTTGCGCATGTTGATCTGCGGGACCTGGATGGACTGGTGGAGGCGGCGCGGGAGTACCGCTCCGGGAACGGTCTGGACGGCGTGTTTACAGCGGGTACAGATTTCTCAACCAGTGTTGCCTACGTAGCAGAAGCGTTAGGCCTTCCAGGTATCCCGTACCGGACGGCGCTTGATGCCTCTGATAAGTTTCGCATGCGTACCCGTTTCACCGAAGCGGGCGTCCCGTGTCCTCCCTTTGTCGGCATACTTTCGGAGCAGCGGCTGGGCACAGCCGTTGCCCGTTGTGTTTCCAGTCTCACGTTCCCCGTGGTTGTAAAACCGGTTGATAATATGGGCGCCCGCGGGGTAATCAGGGTCTCAACGGAAACGGCGCTGGAGAGCGCGCTTGCCGCGGCACGAACGCATTCAAAAACGGGCCGCGTGATTGTGGAAGAGTTTATAGAGGGCGATGAGTTCAGCCTTGACGCCATTGTATACCGGGGTGAGGTAACAGTGTGCGGCGTGGCGGATCGGCATATCTTCTTTCCTCCCTATTTCGTGGAGATGGGCCACACCATGCCTACCGCCCGCGGTATGGAGGAGCGGTCCGCCCTTGAAACTGTCTTTGAACAAGGAATCAAGGCCCTTGGAATCAAGAACGGAGCGGCAAAAGGGGACATTTTCCTGGGCAAAGACGGCGCTATGGTGGGTGAAATTGCCGCGCGTCTGTCCGGAGGGTATATGTCCGGATGGACATTTCCATACGCCTCCGGGATTGGTCTGACACGCGCGGCCATGCGCATTTCGCTTGGAATGGAGCCGGGAGAGCTCGCCGCACTATCTAACCGGGTGTCCGCTGAACGCGCGTTCATTTCGATTCCCGGAAAAATTGCCGCTATTCACGGCGTGCACACTGTCAGGCATTTGCTCGGAGTGAAGGAGTTTTTTCTCCAACGACACGACGGAGATGAAGTGAGGTTCCCCCAGAATAACGTGGAGAAGTGCGGGAACATTATTACGGTGGGGGAGAGCCGGGAACAGGCAACCGCAACCGCCACAAAAGCGCTACAGGAAATCCGGGTTGAACTGGCACCGGGCCGGATGGACACGATCGAGTTTCTCTTTCACCCTGAGGCGGAAGACAGTCGATGGGCGTTCCTCCTGCAAGACGACCGTAACCGGCATGCATTTGGGGAAATGACGTGCGGCACCGCCGGCGGTGGAGAGGAGACGGTGGCCATGCTGCCTGAGATTGAAAGAGAGCGTATTCCCGACTGGAGCGGGCGGACACTCTCCGACGTTATCGCCGAGCTGGGCGAAATGCACAACCTTATTCCGGTCCCGCCGCAAGTTGGTGTTCGCTGGGGTGCTGAGCTCTGGCAGGCGCTCCTGCGCGGGGGACTTCAGGGCGGTATCTTTCTTATCGATACTATAAATGACGCGCAATCTGCCGCGGCACAGGAGTACATACGCGCATGGTGCCAAGGACGCACACCTACGGACGTCTAATTGTTTTTCTACTCAGTCTTGCTGCAGCGACCGTGTACGCTGAACCAATGCCGCTTTCAACGCTGCTTTCGGAAACCGGCGCGCATCTTCAGTGGGACAGTTACCGGAACATCGGGGTAATCTGGAAGGGAGAGACGCTGCTTTCTTTCACTCCGGGTGCGCGGGACATGGTTTTGAACTACCAGGAAAAGGTCGATGCCGGTCCCATCGAGCGCAAAAGTGGAGCCCTGATCGCATCAGAAGATGCGGCCTCATATATTAGATCGATATTTGCGCCGCCAAAACGTCCGGAAGAAGGGCGTTACATTTCCACAATCTTTCTTGATCCGGGACATGGCGGAAAAGATCCTGGGACCATAGGGCGTCAGCTCATTGACGGCGAAGTAGAAGAACTGCAGGAAAAGGACGTTGTACTTGAAGTGGGAAAACGGCTGCAGACTATGCTGGCGGCGAAGTATCCAAATCGCAACATCGTTCTCTCCCGTAAGGATGACACGTACGTCAGCCTGGAGCAGCGCACGGAAATTGCCAACGACCTTCCGGCAGGAAAGAATGATACCGTAGTATTTGTCTCAATTCATGCCAACGCATCTCTTAACAGGAATGCACGCGGATTTGAGGTATGGTACCTGCCGCCGGATTATAGAAGAGAAGGCCTGGTTGACTCGCGCAGCACAGGTGTCAAAGATCCGGACGTGCTTTCAATTCTCAACACCATGAGAGAAGAGGAGTTCACAATAGAGAGTGTGCTTCTGGCAAAGAGCATTCTTTCAGGCATAGACAATCAAGTAGGGGATGTCTCGCCGAGCCGTGGAATTAAGAAAGAGTCATGGTACGTAGTACGAAAAGCCAAAATGCCCTCCGTCTTGATTGAAATTGGCTTTGTCACCAACGCCTCAGAGATGCTCCGGTTGAAGGATGCATCGTACTTGAACAACCTCGCAAAGGGCATCTATAATGGCATTACTTCATTTGTCTCGGATTTCGAGAACTACAATCAGGGTCGGTAAGAGTGCGAATAACAGAAAGAATAGAGTTCCCGGTAGCGCTCATAGTTCTTCTTGGGGCGCTCGCAGTTTCAGTAGCGGCATTTCTCCTTCTTGGGAACCGCCAGATAGAACGTGTCCTCTTTTTCCCTGGAAACATAACCAGTAACGTATCCGGAGAGCGGCGCGTGGTACCCTTTCACCACAATGTGCAAGAGGATATGAAGCAGGTAGTCAAGGAAGTGATTCTTGGGCCTGAATCCATTTACAACTCCCGGGTACTGCCAAAAGGCTCATCCATCCAGCTTTTTATGCTGCGCGGAGATACGCTCTACATTGATTTCAGCTCTGACATAATGGAACATAAAGCGGAAGTGAAGCTAAATTTTGATGAAGGGATTGCCACGTTAGAGAAAACGCTCCGCTACAATTTCCGTTGGCTGGGAAAAGTCATTGTCACCATAAACGGGCAATTGCCGTTTCAGCCCCCCTATACTCCGTCGGCCGGACAGGTATAGACAAAATTGAGAAAAACGTTGACAAAGAGACAATGATTCGTATAATTGAGTTAGTAGTAACTTTCGGTTAGTACGAACTAAAGGCTAGTTATAGCAAAGGAGCATGGGATGAAACGTTTCTTCATTCTCTTCATCGTCGCGCTTGTGTGCCTGGGTGGAACGGTTCTGGCAGAGCAGTCAACTCTTATTGATTTCTCTTCGCTGATTGCCGACTATCCTGCGGACAACCCGACAGAAAATGAAGCGACACTCCTGGACTTTAGCGATCAAGCTGGGTCAGCGTTCACGGAGGAACAGAAGGCTCAGATGAAAACCTCACTGGCCATTGAAAACTGGGAAGTCGTTCTCGCATCGTCCTCTCGTTTCGTGGAGAACCAGCGCAAGTCTATGGTGAAGCAGGCATTTGTTCGAGACAACGCTACTCAGTACGCAGGTGAGGCTGTCATGGGTATTCGGGTCTATTTCCCGACCGAGCCATACAATTCCTGGGCGCTTATTAAGCCGCCCTTTGAGATCCCCGCGTACGCGGACAAGACCACTGTGCAACAGAACGGTACGTTGACCGTCACACAGGAAGACCAGGGGAAAGGTGATAAGTTCGTTGGGTACGGTGTTGTAAAAAACGTGGGTACACTTCGGTCAATATCTGTAAACATACACGGATTGAATTTTCCGGAAGGTTTCAGTGTTGTTCTGCAGGACGAAAACAATGAGCAGCACGAGATTTTCATGAACTACCTCAATTTTGAGGGATGGAGAACTCTAGAGTGGCAGAACCCCAACTACATCAGCCAGGTTCGCAACCGTGAACTCCGGCAGTTCCCGCTTTATCCAAAGCTTGCTCCAATGCGCAAACTTATCGGATTCAGAATTTACCGGGATGCTGAGATGGAAGGCGGCGACTTCATTACGTATCTGAAAGACCTGACCATCACCTACGACAAGGCTGTTCTTGATCTTCAGAGAGACATCAATGATGAGGCTGTATGGGGGATCCTTCAGGAACGTGAATCCGCCCGCCGCCAGGCAGAGTTGCGCAGACTCGGCAACATTCAGATTCTTCGCTACCTTGAGAAGCAGAAGATGCACAATGTTCAGAGTCAGGAACAGGGCAACACACAGGCAAATCAGTAAGCGCGTAACGCTTCATCAAATTGAAGAATCGGCTCCCCGCAAGGGGAGCCTTTTTGTGTCATTACTCTGAAATTTTAGTAAGGATGCGGCGTATGTTGAGTGTAGTGAGGCAAAAATTGTTGATAGGTGAAGCAGCAGGGAGGACAGATGCGTAGTCAGGGGTGGAGGCTCACTGATGAGTTCACCTGTCCAGATCCCGGAATACTGCCCTCGCCCCACCTGCATCTATTTCGATCCCAGTCGTGCCCGCCACACGCGATGGTACTGTTCGTTCGGCACGTATTCCACCTCCTGCCGCGGTACGATCAGACGCTTTCGC
>Ga0102944_1000436_pt1 | contig 32585 bp, 29 predicted proteins | sample SalPonD_shore_MG_FD_78172 | JGI IMG/M metagenome (GOLD analysis project Ga0102944, IMG submission 78172) | Salt pond soil microbial communities from South San Francisco under conditions of wetland restoration - Salt Pond MetaG... | ecosystem: Environmental > Aquatic > Marine > Intertidal zone >... | reverse complement strand
TTATACATTTTAATATACTCTTTGGCTGAAGCATTCCAAGAAAAATCCAATCGCATAATTTTCTTGCGAAGTGCCGCCATTTTGCGTCCATCCTGGAATAAATTGACGGCTCTTTGTACCGCATCACTGGCTGCCTGTAAACTAAATTCATTGAAGACAAAACCGTATCCATTCGGATTTCCAAGATCAACGACCGTATCTTTCAATCCCCCAACATTACGCACGATGGGAATTGTTCCATAACGCATGGAATACATTTGATTAAGTCCGCAGGGTTCCACGCGAGAAGGCATGATCATAAAATCACTCCCGGCGTAAATCTGGTGAGCCAATGCTTCATTATAACTTAGAGAGGCATCAAAATAACCGACGAACTGATCGCTCATGGCTTCAAACTGATTATGCAAATTACGATCTCCCGTCCCTAAAACAATGAAATTTACAGTCTGCCAGGAAGAAAGAAACGTTCGAAACACATCCGGCAATAAATCGGCCCCTTTCTCATATACCAGTCGCCCGATAAACGAAATGGTTGGATGCTGCGGATCCAATCCGAATCTTTCGCACAAAGCCTGCTTATTTTTGCGTTTGCCTTCCGCCATCTTGCGGGCCGTAAAATGATATGGAATCATCGGGTCTGTGCTGGGGTTCCATACCTTGGTATCGATGCCATTTATGATCCCTTGTGATTTTTGTTTTTCTTGCTGGAACAGGTATTCCAGACCATGACTGCTGTGCGCGAGCTCTTCCATATATGAATGAGAAACCGTGGTGATCTGCCAGCAGGTTTTTAAACCCGCCGCCAAGCTGTTCAGCTTGCCATCCCAATCCAGCAGCCCGATGGTTTTGGGATCAAATTCCGGCAAAAAGTAAGCCTTGCCACGATCGGCCGTTCCCTGGTATTCCCCATTGTGTACGGTCATCACCGTGGGAGTGGACTTCAGTTCTTCATAGCGATAACAGTGGGTAAGCATAAAAGGAACGAGTCCCGTATGATGATCGTGACAATGGATGATATCCGGTTTCTGCTTCATCGAATTAAACCAATCAAGAACGGCAATCTGAAAACACAAGAAACGCTCGAACTCATCCCAATAACCGCTCCCTGAACTCGAATCAATATAAATTCCGGGTCGATCAAAACGACCGGGAATATCTACCACATAAAACGGGAAACCAAGCGCATCATCCATCTCGCGCTGAATACGAAACTTAAAAAACTGCTCGCCAAGAGGAGCTTCAGCTTCAAATACTGTTTCAAACTTATGATCTCCCATCCAGGTATTGGCATATTTGGGAATCACCACTGAAGCACGGTCGGCCTGTTTGTTCAGATATTTGGGCAACGCCCCGACTACATCGGCCAGTCCCCCAACCTTGGCTACGGGATAACATTCAGCACTGATATGAATTATATTCATGGATGCAACAAATTTGAAAATTTATTCGTAATAATAACCCTTTTTGGGGCAACAACTTAATAAATTGATGTTAAATAGAAGTAATTAAAAGTTTATCCTTGAATCAATGTATTTGATGATAAATTTCTTTCTACTAACTTCAGAGAAAAGCGCGAATTCACATGTCAGTTATTCAGGTTAAAAACATTAGCAAATCGTTTGGTGATACTAAAGCAGTCAGTGACGTTAGCTTTGAGGTTCCGGAGGGTTGCATATTTGGACTTCTTGGTCCAAACGGAGCCGGCAAAACTACTTCCATCCGTATTATCAACCATATACTAATCGCCGACAATGGCTCAGTAACGGTCAACGGTGAACGGGTAAGCTCTAACACGCAGCACATGATTGGGTATATGCCGGAAGAACGCGGACTTTATAAAAAGATGAAAGTGGGAGAACAACTCATTTACCTGGCACAGCTTAAGGGATTGAGTTATAACGAGGCAAAAAAATCGATCAAATACTGGCTGGACCGATTTGAGGCCGCCGACTGGTACAGCAAGAAAGTGGGCGAATTATCAAAAGGGATGTCCCAAAAAATCCAGTTCATTGCTACGATCGCCCACGACCCGGATATTTATATCTTTGACGAACCATTCAGCGGCCTGGACCCTATTAATAGTGAAATGTTAAAAAATATCGTAATTGAATTGAGAGAACGCGGGAAAACGGTTCTTTTCTCTACACATCGCATGGAACAGGTCGAGCAGATGTGCGACGAAATTTGTTTGTTTAATAAAGGGAAGGCAGTGCTCAAGGGAAACCTCCGCGAGATCAAAAATAGTTTCGGTAAAAATACCATTAACCTGGAATTTCAGGGTGATCATACCTTCCTTGACAAACTGGAAAATGTGCGGATCAATAACCGTTCTACCAATTTTGCTGAAATTCGGGTCCTCAATGGACAAAATATGCAGGATATATTGAAAACAGCTATTGAACACGCCGAAATTTACAAGTTCGAACGAATTGAACCCTCCCTCACCGAAATTTTTATTTCCACTGTCGGCGAAGACAATATTAATCCAAATGAACTCGCTTGAGCTATGAACTTCCAACAAATTTTACTGGTCCTTAAACGCGAATATATTACCCGTATTCGCTCGAAAGCATTTATCATTGCAACTATCTTGATTCCCCTGGGACTAGTTGCCTTTATGGGCATCGGAGTAGGTATTGCTGTTTGGGACTCTCAGCCGGTACATACGATTGGAATCATTGATCAGACAAACAGCATCTATCCCCAGCTGAAAAAAATTGCTCCCGACCGTTATAAGGATTTCTCCTCTGTTTCGGAGGACTCGTTGCGTTCTCTTGTTTTGAATGAAAAAATCGATGGATACATCTTTTTGGATGAAGCCAATATTAACCAACAAAAAGCCCCCGAATTCGTTTCCAGCGGTGCCGGCGGACTGAGTTTACAATCTACCGTTCAATCTGATTTGCGGGAGGCCATTCGTAAAGTGAGGCTGGATCGGGCAGATGTATCCCAAAACATTCAGAACATCTACGAATCAAAAATTGAACTAAAGACCCGAAAACTGACCAAAGAAGGTAAAGAAACCGAAGATGATACCGGCTTCCTGACCATTGTCGGTGTAGTTATGGGAGTTATCATCTTTATGTCGGTACTCGGATATGGAGGACTGATCACCCGCAGCGTTATCGAAGAAAAGACAAACCGAATCATCGAAGTCATTGCTTCATCTGTCAAACCTATAGAATTATTGCTTGGCAAGATGGCGGGAGTCGGGGCCTTGGCACTAACTCAAATTGCCATCTGGATCGTCTCAATCCTGGGATTGGCTTCCGTTGCAGGTCCCATAGCAAATTCATTTATGGTGAATAAAATACCTGACCAAGCTGCACAGGCTGCTCCATCGGCACCGGGCATGAATCCCGCCGTATTTACGATTCCTAAAATCGAACCCTCACTGATCATCCTTTTTGTGATCTTCTTCATCTTGGGTTACTTGATTTACAGCTCTTTATTTGCAGCAGTAGGATCCGCAGTGGATTCGGAGACCGATACGCAACAATTTATGTTTCCAATTATGCTGCCTATCATGATCGGCTATTTCATCATGTTCCGGGCAATGGCTAATCCCGACAGCACACTGGCAGTCGTCGGTTCCCTGATTCCTTTTTGCGCTCCTATCGTGATGATTACACGCATTGCCATTACCGATGTACCTATCTGGGAAATACTTACTTCTATCCTCCTCATGATTGGCACATTTGTCGGTACGATGTGGCTCAGTGCAAAAATCTATAGCGTGGGAATCCTCAGTTATGGCAAAAGTGCCAGCTTCAAAGAACTAATCAAATGGATTAAAGAATAGTAGCTATTAGCAGTGAGTCATGAGTCTTAGATTCCTTGCCCGACTGGTCATTCTTCTTCGCGAGAGCCGGGAAAAAGAGAAAGGCATAGAGACGCAATCCATGCGTTATCAACCCAGAAATCAGATAATTGAATCGTTGTATCTACCCACGACCAAACCAAATATCAGTAATATTGCTCCCCAGCCTGTCGCCAGTCTCAGACTTGCGATATTTAGTATCAATCAGAGATCAAAGTGTTCATCTCATGGTAAACCCGGGCATCATACTCATCCTGAATATGAGCATTCAGGTAATCCTTTATATCACTATTCAGATTACGCTTGAGTCCCCGGACTACCAGGTAGCGAATTCGCGGATCGGCAGCGCCAAGTAACTCTTTGGCCCGTGAAAGCCAATCCGAAGGAGTATGATCATGCTGAATAAGGATTCCCAGTGCCCGGCTTCTAATCGTATAACTAAATTGATCTTCGGTAAATAAGCTCGCTTTTTTGACAGCTTCACCAACTTCTCCCATATTGGCCAGTTGCTGGATTACAAATATAGAACGTTGTCCCACGGAATCCTGCTGTGTGATTGTACTGGCGAAATGAGTAAACTGATCGGGAGATTCTATACTGGTCAGTACTTTAGTAGCCTTCTGAAAAAGATCTGAAGTTTGTGCATTTGTGGCCACATCCTCTACCTTGGCTTTAACCGTTGTGTTATTCTTAAAATGCTGCAGTGCCATTAGTGCCGCATCCCGAACATCCTTGTTATCACTGTTTAGTGCCTTCAAAAAGGTATCTTCAGTGCCGGATGCACCATGTGTAATATCTCCCAACGAGCTTAGAAGTGCCGCTTTCACTTTGGGATCGGGCTGTTTATTCATGAAATCCTCGATGGCCAACTGTAAATCCGGATCCTTGGAATAATAGCCCAACTTTCGCGCCGCTTCGGCTTTTTGATCCACCGATTTGGCATTTCGTAATTCATAAATTAAAAATGAGGCCGATTTGTATTCGTCCAAATAAAGATTGGGATGACCGGAAGTCTCAAGACGAAGCGTATTAATCGTCGGATCAATCTGCAACATAACCGAATCCTGTGCCCCGGTAAAGGTTACTTCCGAAGTGTCAATTTTGTTGGGATAGATCTCGTAAGCTTTGAGTGTTGTTAACTGCTTATAAACACCGTGCGTAGCGGTAAAATGTAATTTCAGCTTATTTTCTTTTTGATTCAGGCTGTAAATCACTTTATAAGCGACCGAATCTGATGTCTGTTTGCTTGTCTTGGCAGTATCGGAAATCATCGGAAAGCCCGGCATATCAAACAACGGCTGACCGCTTTCGCGGTACCAGTACTGCGCATAATCATTCCAGCTGATGGCATGCGGGAGATCTTTTAAAATATCAGCCACAGCTCCTGAAATTACTTTTTTTACCGGCTGATTATCCCACTGCGTCCAGCTTCGTTGCCACTGGTTCCATCGCTGCACGCCAAACCCACTGTAAACCGTTTCGATCGTCGAATCGGGTACATCCTCTTCTTTCAGCTTTGAAACTTTATTCTGAAAGATCTGATACAAAATTGTTTGATAAAGATTAATAGCATCCGACTGGCTCCACCCGGCCTCACGCTGATTAACCCCAAACCACTGACCGATGACCCCACGCAGCAATTGAGTTTCAAGGTCTCCACGGTTCTTATAAATAAAGACGGTAGAAGCGCCCCACGATTTGGTTTCCCAATGGTGATCGGGCAGGACAATCACACTCAACTGATCAAAAGGATATGAAACCTGCAAACTGTCCTGAAGCTGTGATACATATTGGGAAGCGTTTTGGGCCAATCGCCGGGCATCCAAACTATCCCGGGCCGCTTTTTCTGTTACAACATTTACCTTCGTATCTCCCATGTTGGCCGTGGCTTGATTAAACTGTCCTATCGCAAAAGAAAGACTCGAAGCGGGCACTGGTTTGGAACTCTCAAAATGATAGGTCACCGCATCGACTGAAGCCGCTTCCTGTCCTGTTTTTTTGCCCGTGGCCCAAACACTGAAACCGGCGGGTACCGAGATGTTGAATTTTGTTTTCAACTCGACGTTTGGATTATCGACTATAGGTATCCAATGTCGCTGGGATTTGGGTAACAGTGAGGTCCAGACCGTTTCATGGGCATCTTTCAACAGGCCAAAGCTTGTGCTTCCCGAATAGCGAATATCTACGGCAAGTGTGTCACCGGCCTGGGTTGGATTCTGGAGCGGTACAAACAGAGAATCATTATGCAACATAAAATCTGCTTCTTTACCATTCACCGAAGCCGAACTGATATCCAAATGAGCAGCATAAAGGATGACCGTATCGGCTTCACTGACATTTGCCGTCAATTGGTAATGCGCAGCCCCATCGATCCGCAAATTTTGCGGCTGGACACCAAGGTCCAACTCCAATCGATTGAAATTGAAATCCAGCTTTGGATGTGATATATAATCAAAAGACTGAGCCTGCAAGGAATATGCCGGTAACAGAAAAAGAATGAATAATATTGAAAAAACGCTCACCTTGTTTGCAGGAAAATAATTTTTTAATCCGCTCATGAAGAGTAAATATTTTGTTAAAGCCACTTCCTGTTCTGTACTTTCTATGAGAACGCGAGAATATAAGGAGTCTTATCCTTTAGGTAAATATAAGTGATCCTCAATCCAATTGTTCCTTGCAATCTATTTTACACACTCATCTTAACTCATCTTGTTAATTCTACATTAATCAAATGATAGTATCATCATTTCTGTTGCTTATGTGATAAGTTTAACATAAAACTAAATTTTTCTTCATGAGTACAATGAAAGCGATGCAAGTACCTGCCGCAGGCGAAAAGTTTGAACTGGTAGACAAAGAAATACCTACACCGGCAGAAAACGAGGTGTTAATCAAGGTTCAGGCCTGTGGTATCTGTCACAGCGATGCTTTTGTAAAAGATGGACTGATGCCCGGTATCGAATACCCACAAATACCCGGTCATGAGGTTATTGGGACGATCGAAAAGACGGGTGCTAATGTAAATCTATGGGATGAAGGACAACGCGTTGGCGTCGGATGGCATGGGGGACATTGTCACCAGTGTGAAGCCTGCCGAAACGGCGACTTCATCAACTGCAAAAATGCCAAGGTTACGGGAATCCACTTTGATGGCGGATATGCAGAATATATGGTTGCTCCGGAAACGGCAATCGCCGACATTCCTGAATCCCTGGATTCTGCTGAAGCGGCTCCCCTGCTATGCGCCGGAATCACCACATTCAATGCGCTTCGCAACAGTGATCTTGGTCCCGGTGATGTTGTAGCCGTTCAAGGAGTCGGCGGCCTTGGCCATTTGGCTCTTCAATATGCAAATAAGTTTGGATGCGAAGTGGTAGCTTTGTCCCGAGGGACCGATAAACAAGAGTTGGCTTTCGGATTAGGTGCCCATCACTTTATTGACACTGAAAAGGACAATCCGGCCGAAGCCTTGCAAGAAATGGGTGGAGCTGATGTCATTTTAGCAACCGCTCCAAACAGTGAAGCTATTACTTCGGTAATCGACGGACTTGCGCGTAACGGGGAATTAAAAGTAGTTGCCGCAACGGCAAATCCCATTGAAGTCACACCCTTTCAGCTAATTACCGGTCGAAAATCAATTTCCGGTTGGCCAAGCGGCGATGCCAAAGATTCGGAAGACACGTTGGAGTTTAGTGCACTTACAGATATCGCGCCGAAAATTGAAACCTACCCTCTGGAAAAAGCAAATAAAGCTTATGATCGCATGATCAACAATGAAGCTCGTTTCAGAGTCGTCTTGGAAGTCAATTAAATACATAATGGAACACGGAGAGCTCCAATTGTGAGTACTTCTATCCGTGTTCCACTATTTTTTCCTGCTGATATTTATTCTCACGGGCTGTGACGGTGAGATGCCAAATGATGCCTGCCAGAGACAGTAGGAGCGCAAAAATCATAATTGCCTGCTGGATGCTGAGAAACTTATTGTCCAGTATCCATGAAGCTACCAGTACAGAAACAGATTGGGCAACCGTATAGAATAGCCATTCGCTGCTGAAGACCCGGCCTCGATACATATCGGGCGTCCGACGCTGGAGAAGCACGGTACTCATCACCCAATTGGCTCCCGAAGCAGTATGTGCTGTAAACACGAATATCATCATAATGGTCAGGCTCGACGTCAATCCCACGACGAAGTACATCAGCCCACCAAAAATCATGCAAAATCCCATAGCGCGAACCCAGTCTCTTTCCCGGATAAAAATTCGTCGGCCTATTACGGGACCGATACCGGTACCCACTCCCCGGGCAGAATACAAGAGCCCGAGGCCAAAACTTCCCATCAGCAATACTTTATTTGAAACCAAAATCAGCATATAGGTAAGCGCCCCCAAGAACATAGTAAAGGATCCCTTTGCCAGCATGGGACGCAACACCTGGTGATTATTTAAAAGATATTGAAAACCTTCTTTGATTCCGGTTATCGGATTTCGGGTGCGGCGGAATTCGGCTTCATCCATTTCCTTTTGGGGAATGACCGTCCTGAAAATAAACCATGCCGATAACAGGTATGTAATGGCATCAATGATGAAAACCAAATTTGTGCCCAGCCAGGATGTTGCCAAACCTCCGATACCCATTCCCATCGTGAAAATAAAACTCCAGCTGGCAGAGGAAAGCACGTTTGCATCCACAAGCTCATCATGAGTTGTTACATTCGGGATAGAAGAAGTTTTGGCGGGCTCAAAGATGGCCGAAAGCATCATCTGAACGGCCGTCAACACGTAGGCCAACCAAAGGGTATCATACGAGCCAACCAATAAAAGACCGGAAACCAAAACCGCTCTGGAAATGTCGCACATAATCATGATGCGACGCCGGTTAAAACGATCAGTAATATAACCCGCAAATGGCGAAAAACTGGCCAGACTCATCATCTTTACGACGATGATCAATCCCAATAAAAATTCGGATTGGGAATATTGGGTAATGAGCGCGTAAACGGCTAAAATGCCAAACCAATCCCCAAAATTGGAGACCACCTGGCTCAGCCACAGCCGGCGATAGTTTTCGTTTTGGGATACGAGATCAATGTAGGGACGAACTCTATTGAACAATGAATTATATATTAATTATCAGAAGGTTTTTGCGAAAAATTATCAAGCTGAATTCATGAGGACCTGCATTTTAAGATAACTAAGCTGACAGGAGATGTTGAAACAAGTCAGGAAAGACACAGAGTGGCTATGCAAAACCTCCTAAATCCGTTTATCAAAATTCTTCGATATTTCTTATAAGCCGGTCACAACCAAGCAGTAACCAACATTATTTCACACCGGTACTACCAAAGCCTCCATCCCCCCGTTCGGTTTCGGAAAGGGTATCGACTTCCCTGACTTCAGCCTGTATGACAGGGGCAATCACCATCTGGGCCAGACGATCTCCGTGATTAATGATAAAAGACTCGTCCCCCAAATTAACGGCTAATACCTTCAACTCCCCGCGATAGTCCGCATCAATCGTACCGGGCGTATTTAGCATGGTAACGCCATTGCGATAAGCGAGCCCGCTCCGGGGACGTATTTGAGCTTCGTATCCTTTTGGAAGCGCCATTTTAAGTCCGGTTGGAATAAGCTTACGCTTGCCCGGCTTTAATTCTATTGGTTCCTGCACAGCGGCACGCACGTCCATACCGGCGGCAAATTCTGATTCGTATGATGGTAATGGCAAATCCCCGGCATGCGGTAATTTTTTAAACTCTATTTTCATTCTTTTCTGGGTTCCTTCTTATAGTCAATAAGTTTCACTTTCACATTTCCGAGCCAAACTTTGGCGTGCGCCTCTACCGGGACACGGAGATCATCCGCCAGATACCAGGCCTTGTATTTCCCCTTGAAGCCGAACGGACCATCAATATCAGCATCACCATAGCTGTAATAAGTCTTTACCGGTTGGTCAAAAGCATCATACTTCCGCATCTCGGTATTGGTGGTATTCCGGCCGTTGATATATCCCATCTTATCTTCCAAATATACCGGTAATCGATACGGTTTGTTCGTACCGGCAAAGAGGCGGGAATAATAAAATATCAGTTGTCCCGAACTCGAGGGCTCGGTAACAGACAGTGTATCTACCGCCTTGCCCTGTTCCGAGTAATATACTTTTTTATTATCATAATCAAACCGGTAGCGCTCGGCCTTAAATTTCCGATCGTCGATATCGTCGCGCCAGTAAAGTGCCGTATAAGGTAAACTGTCGGTTTTTACGAAAAAAGTATTGTAATGATTCTCTTCATGCCCCACAAAAGGGATCGACGGATTTGACGTTATTTTTGTGCGCAACCACCAAACCTTCTGTCCCCGGTAGGTCGTATCTCGCAAAATCTGGGTTTGAACTTTGCCCAGTTTAAAAAAACCGAACTTAACCTCGTACGTAAATACTTCTTTCCATTTTAGCAATTCGTTCATGGTGGGCGGATGATCAGGATGCTCGTAAGTGATCTGTGTATCTTGAGCAAGGCCGTTTAATGAAAAGACGGCTAGAAACAAAATCCCCAAAAAAAGTCTATTTTTAATAAAGCGTTGCAAGAGCGTCGGTTTAATCAATGAAAATTAGTTTTATATGAGTGCTCAAAGTTCGATATTATAACATTGAATTTGAAATATTTTTGAAGCAATCACACAAGAAAATCGTTCATGACAAAAAAAACCACCTCATATCTCTTGTTTTTCATATGGGGATGTCTCCTAGTTGCGGGCTGTTCTAAAAGTGATGACCAGCGTAAATTCGAGAACGAAGCTCTGACTGCCCCAAAAGGAATTACTAAGACCAGTGCCAATGGGGATATCGACACCACAAGTACCGATCCCGACGACTGGCGAATCAGCCCAATGTATCACGGTCTTATTTCTGTTGGTTTGGGAGATAACCAACCGCCCTATCCCAACCCGGTTAATTATAATTCGAATTTAACTGTTCAGTTGACATTTAATGTTACTGATCCTGTTGATGCAATAGAAATTCGTTCATTTCGATATCCGAACGAAAATCAATTTCCACGGATAAAATTTCTTGATCAGAACGAACTAAGCACTTTCAATACGATCACTATTCAGGCTAAAAATATCGCCATTGGCCAGGGAAGCAGCGCAAGCGGCCTATATCGCCTTTTAATCTACGATGGAAATCAGAATATGATTACCTACGGAGATATTGAAATCCAATAAGTTGTTTAAAAGTATTGTGCCTCCTATTTTCAAGCTTCCAAAAAGCGCTTAGAATTTTTATGGCAAAACGAAAGATTACAAAAACCGAACGCCGGGTCTTGGAGAAACTCATTTTCCCGGAGAAGTTTCAGGATATCCTGGAAGAAACCGGCCTTTTGTACGGTGAACTGCGGGATGATCTGATCAACCTGCTAAGTTTTGGCTTTGTCGAAGCCTACGAACGAAGCGGATCGAAAATCGCATTAACCAGCTTCTATGATTCCGACAACCTGCAAAATTTTACCTTTCGTGCTACCAGTAAAGGATTATCAGAAATTAAATCATCCTGACTATGAAATTTGAGGCTCTTGTTGGCGAAAATACCGTGGAACTTGAATTGCCGGAAAACTCTAATGAAGTTTCGTTTGGGGATTCCAAACAATCATATTTTTTTCATCGTCAGGAAAACGGACGGTACCTCCTTCGATTGGGAACAAAACTCTACAAAATCGATAATGTAGAATACGATAAACATACCGTTACTTTTACGCTTAACGGGCATTGGTATTCTGTGGATGTTCGAGACGAGCAGGATTTGCTGCTCGACCGGCTGGGATTTAAGACGGCCGCCGAAATTGGAGAAGGTGAACTGAATGCTCCCATGCCCGGAAAAATTCTCGAAATCCTGGTTAACGAAGGTGACGAAGTAGAACTCGGACAGCCCGTGGCCATCCTGGAAGCCATGAAAATGGAAAACGAACTTAAAGCTCCCATCAGCGGCGTAGTGGAATCCATCTTCGCTGCCAAGGGAGATTCACTAGAAAAAAATGCAGCAATCTTAGAAATTAAAGCAAGTGGATAAATTTGTCATAGAAGGACCTACCCCTCTCAAAGGAACCATTCCAATTAGCGGATCAAAAAATGCAGCTTTGCCCCTGATGGCAGCGGCCATCCTGGGGGATACGCCAACGACAATCACAAACGTGCCCAAGCTTCGCGACATTTATACATTCAATAATGTTATTCGTGTAACAGGTACCCGTGTTGATTTCGATGAAGACGAAGGCACGTTGACCATCGATTCCCAACATCTCTCCCATTTGGAGGCACCTTATGAGCTGGTACGTAAAATGCGTGCTTCTTTTTATATGCTCGGTGCATTACTGGGTAAATTCGGCAAAGCCAAGGTTTCATTACCCGGCGGCTGTGCGTGGGGACCTCGTCCCGTTGACCTGCATCTGGCGGGCATGCGCGAGATGGGTGCAGAAATCAAACTTGACCAAGGCTACGTAATTGCCAAGGCCCCTGAAAAAATGGAGGGAGGTACCTTTACGTTGCAGCCCAGCAGCGTGGGAGCCACGGTCAACTTGCTGCTGGCATCAGTCTTGAGAGCTGAAAAATTCACCATTAAGAATGCCGCCAAAGAGCCGGATGTTGTACTATTATGTAAGAGTCTTGAAAAAATGGGGGCTGATATCCAAGGCATTGGGACGGATACGCTTACTGTTTACGGTGTTGATCGCCTGGAAGGAGTAACCATCAATAATGCCCCCGATCGTATCGAAACAGGTACTTTTATGATAGCAGCAGCCATGCATCCTGCATCCGAGGTAACGCTTACCAATGCCGCAATCGAGGATCTGGGACAGTTCCCGGAGGAATTTAGAAAAACAGGTGCGGAATTTACCATAACGGATGGCTCCATTCATGTGAAAGCACCGGCAAAGATCAATCCCACGTCCATAAAGACAGCAATATATCCCGGATTCCCGACTGATCTTCAGGCTCAATGGTCAACAATGATGACCCAGGCAGAAGGCGCATCCGCAGTTACCGATACTATTTATTCAGATCGATTCAGTTATGTGCCCGAAATGGTTCGGCTCGGCGGCGAAATGAATGTAAAAAAGAATACCGTACACATTGAAGGCAAGGCAACATTAAAAGGCGCCTCGGTAATGAGCACCGACCTGCGGGCTAGCGTAAGCCTTGTACTTGCCGGCATGGCTGCCGAAGGTACAACTGATGTGCTAAGAATTTATCATCTTGACCGCGGATATGAAGATTTAGAGCAGAAACTCAACAACGTTGGCGCAAGCATCAAGCGTATTGACCAAGATGCATGAGCAACAATAATTCTTTAATGCCAAAAGCACTTGCAGTTGAATTCTGAAATAAATTCGGGATGACCTATTGGTTTTTTAAAAAATTGCTAAAAACACACTTTATTTATCAATAATAATTGACACCACATGAGTTCCAGCCAGGAAAAGCAAGAATTGTTCAATGCTACTGAAAAAAAGATTAAGGCAAACGGATTTCATATTGTCGACCAGGATCGGGAACGTCCCTGGGGCGGTTTTTTTGTAATTGATGAAACACAAGCTCAAAAATTTGCCAATACCTATTTCGACAGTATCAATGTGGAGGATCTCAAAATCTCTTCTAAACTAAGTCCCAAAATTCTAATTGTAGAGCCGGACAAACGCTTGTCCTGGCAATATCATCACCGACGGGCCGAAATCTGGAAAGTGGTAAAAGGCCCTGTAGGCATTATCAAAAGCGATACCGATAAAGAAGGACCATTGAAAAGCTATAGAACTTCTGATCTTGTGACGCTCGAACAAGGCGAACGTCACCGGCTTGTTGGTCTGGATAAATGGGGGATCGTGGCCGAAATATGGAGACATACCGACCAGCAGAATCCCTCTGATGAAGATGATATCGTGCGCGTACAGGATGATTTCGGACGGTAAACAGAATTTAGAATTTTAAGCTTTCCTTTCGCATTTTTTGGCTGTTTTTGCTGTGGGAGGCATACAAAAGGCAGGATTCTTACTACCGACCGGAGGTTATCTCGGCTCCCCGAAAGATAATCACTTATTTGATTCCTGTATCTTCCGGAAATTAAAATAACGAACTAATTTTTTGGCGTTTACATTATAGAAAAACTCCTTGTATATTAATGTGGTATTTGTAAACAGTGTTCAGAGCGAAACAAATTTTTTGAAGGTTTATATTTGCAGCAATTGTTTAAATCACGAGCATCATTAATCATTTTATTAGCTTTAGTAAAGAAAATATATTTCTCTTTGTATGATTCAGCGAAATTTATGAATGCGCTGAACTCTTGTGATCAGTCTCTGCAAGACACACCCATCTCTGAATATTTTCCGTTTACACAAACAAATTTTTCTCCTAACAGGAATTTTAATGTAGCGGTTGCTGGACCTCCGCTAGACCTAATGAATTTTAAGACTGTTTTATCTATGATGATACTTTTAGACTCTTTGATCAGGATTAAAAAAACGGAGGGCAGCAGCTGCGTGAAAGACGAGTATTTCAATGAAAAATCAAATCATTATCCATGCTTCGGGCAAACAGACCCGCATAGCGCTGCTGGAAAATGGCGAACTTGCCCAGCTATTTATAGAATCTGATGAGAACCAGCGCACTGTTGGAAACATCTATGTAGCAAAAGTTCACAAAGTCATGAGCGGGATCCGTGCAGCTTTTATAGACATGGGTACCCCTAAAGATGCTTTTTTACACTTCTCTGATGCCGGGGATCACCTGAAAGAATACGTTCAGATGCTCAATGGCAGGGATGCTATCCACAAGCACGTCAGAGATGAGCTAAAGAAGACCAACTTTAATAAAATATCGAACTACGAAAAGCAAAACTGGGCGGGTAAAATACTGCAACCCGGGCAGAAATTGCTGGTCCAAATTATTAAGGAACCTATAGGATCCAAAGGACCGCGTATTTCTACTGATATTACGGTCGCAGGTCGTTTTTTGGTGCTCATTCCCATGGGCGAATACATCGCTGTATCCCGTAAAATTAACAACTATAAAGAACGTCGCCGTCTGAAAAGCCTGGTAGGATCGATGCTGCCGGATGGTTTTGGTGTGATTATTCGCACCGTGGCCGAGGGACAGGATGAGAAGTCGATCGAAGACGACATGCGTAACGTCTTGAAGAAATGGGAGCGCATCCTGGAGCGGCTCGAGTCGGCCAAACCCCCTTCCCTGCTTTACAAGGATCTGGATATGACTGAGAGCCTGATCCGAGATCTGTTCGCCAAGCAGTACGACCGCGTGCTGGTTGATGATCCCAAGATGCATAAGAAAATCAAATCGTATGTAAGCCATGTAGCCCCGCAAATGATACCTAATGTGGAGCTTTACAAGGGCCGGGAGCACATCTTTGATTTTATGAAAATTGCCAAAGATGTGGATTCCATTTTCAGTCCGCGTGTACGTATGCCTTCCGGTGGTTACCTGATATTTGAACAGACCGAAGCAATGTATGTGGTGGATGTGAACTCCGGACCGTATGCTGCCAAAGAAAAACAGGAAGACAATTCTCTGAAAACGAACCTCGAAGCTGCCCGTGAGGTTGCAAAGCAACTCCGCCTGCGGGATATCGGTGGGATAATTGTGGTAGATTTTATCGATTTACGTATTGATAAAAATCGAAAGAAAATCTACGACGAACTCAAAAAAGAGTTCAAGAAAGATCCCGCGAAGACCAATGTGATTGGAATGAGCGATTTCGGACTTGTACAGATTACCCGTCAGCGTATTCGTCCCAGCGTGGTCAACTCGGTTTCTAAAGTCTGCCCCACTTGCGGAGGTTCCGGAAGCGTAGTTACACAGAATACTATTCTTGCAGACATTGACGCCTGGTTAAGCAAGTTTCATTCTACCACAGATTACAGGGCTGTAGACATATATATTAACCCTTATCTGAAGTCTTATCTTGAAAAAGGATTTTTAAGCATAAGAAGACGATGGATGTTCCGCTATTGGTTGCGAATTAGCTTAATTGCGGATGAAACCATTTCCCTGAACGAATATAAAGCCACTATCGCCGGTTCCGATATTGACATCACTGATGTGGTGATGCAGGAGAAGAACATTGATGAGCTTATCGCGAATGAAGAAGGTGAACTCCAGGAATTAAGCGCTGAACGGAGTGAAAAGAATAATCTCGATTATTATAAAAAAGATGGCTCCAAATCAGGAGGTCGAAAAGAACGAGACGACCGCAAGCCGCGCCCTACTCACTCGGGACGAGGGAAATCAAAATATTATAAACAATCTGACTCCTGATTGATCGTTCATTAGAACCAACAAATTGAATTTGAAACAGAAAGTATTTGAATGAGTTTACCTGATTTAAAGGCAACCACAGTCCTGGGCATCATCCACAACGGCGAAGCGGCACTGGGGGGTGACGGCCAGGCAACGATGGACAAAACAGTAATGAAGGCAACGGTCAAAAAAGTTCGCCGCTTATATGAAGGAAAGATTGCCGCCGGTTTTGCCGGGTCTACGGCCGACGCTTTTACTCTCTTTGAAAAATATGAAGAGAAATTGAAACAGTATAATGGAAATTTACAGCGCGCCGCTGTTGAGATGGCAAAAGAGTGGCGGAGCGATAAGTTCCTTCGCAAACTTGAAGCCTTGCTCGTTGTTATGAACAAAGATGAAGCCCTGCTAATTTCTGGTCAAGGCGATGTTATCGAGCCTGATGATCAAATTTTGGCTATTGGCAGCGGCGGTTCGTATGCCCTTGCAGCGGCCCGGGCACTGAAAGCAAACGCACCGGAATTATCTGCCCGTGAAATCGTTAAAAAGTCACTGGACATCGCTGCAGATATTTGCATCTATACGAATCATAATTTGAGTATTTTAGATATTGAAGATTGATGAACACTTTACAACCCACGATACAACAAAAGAATTTAACACCGCGGCAGGTTGTTTCGGAACTGAATAAGTATATCATTGGCCAGAACGAAGCCAAGCGTTCCGTTGCAATAGCCTTAAGAAACCGCTGGCGCCGGATGAATGCCGATGAAGAAATACGGGATGAAATTCTGCCCAACAACATCCTGCTGATCGGTCCCACCGGTGTCGGTAAAACAGAAATTGCCCGGCGACTGGCAAAACTGGCAGAGGCACCCTTTATCAAAGTGGAAGCCAGTAAATTCACCGAAGTCGGATACGTCGGTCGGGATGTGGAATCGATGATTCGCGACCTGACGGATATTGCCATCAACATGGTAAAAACAGAAATGCAGGAACGGGTAAAAGAGGAAGCACAGAAGATTGTTGAAGAACGCATTCTAGATATCCTCATCCCTCCCGTCAAGAAGAATTCGGGTAATAATTCAACCGGCTTCCAAACTTCTGGTGATAACGATTTCGATCCCGATAATGCCTCGGACCAGGAACTGAATAAGCGGACGCGAGAAAAATTCCGCGAGAAACTGCAAAAAGGAGAATTGGAAGACCGTGAAATCGAAATCGAGGTCAAATCCAACAGATCACCTATGATGCAGATCTTTGGCCCGCAGGGCGGTATGGAAGAGATGGGCATCAACCTGCAGGATATGCTTGGCAACATGGGTCAGCAACAGAAAACCAAGCGAAAGCTGCCCATCAAAGAAGCACGCAAGATTTTGCTGGATCAAGAATCAGAAAAACTGATTGACCACGATTCGGCTGTCCAGGAAGCACTAGAACGTGTTCAAAAACAGGGAATCGTCTTTATCGATGAAATTGATAAAGTAGCCGAATCATCAAAGGATGGCAAAGGCGGTGGCGGTCCCGACGTGAGCCGGCAGGGTGTTCAACGCGACCTGCTACCCATTGTAGAAGGAAGCAATGTATCCACAAAACATGGGATGGTTAAAACGGATCACATTCTATTTATCGGTTCCGGGGCATTTCACGTTTCGAAACCTTCCGACCTCATCCCGGAATTACAGGGACGGTTTCCAATTCGCGTGGAACTCAACTCTTTATCAGAAGAGGACTTTTTTGATATCCTCACACAGCCACAGAACGCCCTTACCAAGCAATACCAGGCAATGTTAAAAGCTGAAGGTGTGGATGTCACCTTTACTGATGACGCCCTCAAAGAGGTTGCTTCAATTGCAGCCGAAGTTAACCAGCGAGTTGAAAATATCGGCGCCCGACGCCTGCATACCATTTTATCATCTTTGCTCGACGAACTTTTGTTTGCAATTCCCGATGATATAAGCAAAGGAGACATCACCATTGATCGAGATTATGTGAACAAACAATTAGATGACCTTGTTAAAGACAAAGATTTAAGTCACTATATCCTTTAATTACAAAGTAGTTGACTTCCACTAAATTATTGAGCTATTTATTAGCAATATAGCTTACGGCTCAATATAATTTATCCCGGAATCAAAACGTTTGTAGAAAGAAAATACCAATAACTTAGCATTATGAGCGTAAAAAAGTTTTTAGCCCCTAATCTCGCAATCCTCATTGTCTTATCCTTCTTTTGGTTTGCAGGTGTAGATAATGTAGTTCAGCATAGTGATCCACATCAGACAAATCTCAAGAAATATATTCAGGCGCAACGGCGAATACTGGACAATTATGTTGATCCGGTAAATGCTACAAGCCTCTATGAAAGTAGTATTCGCGGCTTAGTCTCCGGGCTTTCGGACAGTACAATTAAGGTGAAGGGAACGCCGATTGACACTTCTTTTGGGAATTTGAAAATCGATAACCTTTCGAAGTCAGTCAAAAAGTTTGAAGAAGCTTATCTATATGTTTCAAACAATTATCCTAAAGAAAATATGGATAAGCTTACTGAAGATGCTTTGCGCGGCATGTTTAATCATTTGGACCCCCACTCCATTTACATTCCGGCGAAAGAGGGTGAACAGATCGATGAAGAGTTTGCAGGAAAATTCCAGGGCATCGGGGTTCAGTTTAATGTAATCCGGGATACCATTACGGTTGTTACTCCCATTTCGGGCGGCCCAAGCGATAAATTGGGTATTCGATCCGGTGATCGTATTGTTAAAATAAATGGGAAAAGTGCTATCGGATTTACCAACCAGCAGGTTCGGAATAACTTGCGAGGGCCAAAGGGTACAAAAGTTGACGTAACAATCATGCGACCCACTCCCAACAAAGAGAAAGACGAACCTATCCATTTTACCATTACCCGCGATGATATTCCCTTATATACCATTGATACGTCGTATATGCTGGATAATAAAACCGGCTATGTTAAAATCAATCGCTTTGCTGCCACCACACACCAAGAGTTTATGGATGCTATGCATAAACTGAAGAAAAAAGGAATGCAGCGCCTGATCCTCGACCTGCGCGGCAATCCCGGAGGTTACTTAAATCAGGCGGTAGCCATAGCCGAAGAATTTTATCCACAGGGAACGAAAATCGTTTCTACAAAAAGTAGGCACACCCGTTTTAACAGTGCTTATTACTCGCGTCGTGATGGATCATTTAAAGACGAACCATTGATTATCCTTGTCAATGACGGTTCGGCCTCAGCCAGCGAAATTGTAAGCGGGGCCATACAGGATCATGACCGCGGACTTATTGTAGGGCAACGTACCTTCGGCAAGGGGCTTGTTCAACAACAATATCAACTGGCAGACTCCAGTAAAATTCGAGTCACAATTGCCAAGTATTACACTCCTTCGGGTCGACTTATCCAGAAACCGTATTCCAACAAAACCGGTGAACAATACGCTTACGAAATATATAACCGCAGCAACGACGCCAAAGGGGATGCAATGCAGTTTATCTCTCACGTGCCGGATTCTTTAAAATATTATACTGATGCCGGACGTACTGTTTACGGCGGAGGCGGTATTGTACCTGATCACATTGTGCAGGAAGATACCACACATTCGGCCGCAGTGGTGAATTACATGCGCCGCAAACAGATAGGTTTTTATTTCGTACGCAACTACCTGGATGAACATGGTAAAGAATTTAGAGCAAAGTGGGGTGATGACTACGAAAACTTCCGTAAAAACTTTACCTGGAGCGAACAAGATATGGATAAGGTTTTCGACAAACTTAAAGAAAATAATATGGTTGTCAGCAATAGCGATACGCTTAAAAGCCCTGACTTCAAATCGGATACCCTCTATATTCCCAAAGGACATTTCCAAAAAATCGAATGGATGCCGCGCGGCATCTTGAAAGCCGAACTTGCTAACCAGGTTTGGGGATTAAAGAAATACTATCCTATCATCAATGATGTATTCGATACCACGCTCAAAAAGGCAATGAATATGTGGGACGAAGTCCATCAGCTGAAAGAATATGCCGCTAATCATTCCGCACCACCTCAAAAAGACAAAAAGTAGAAAACTTATATAGTTTCATATAAAGCCCGGCTAATCAGTCGGGCTTTGTTATTTCCGGTATCTGAAAACCGGTTTTACAAAGCTCTAACTCATCTCACTCCTTTTATGAAAGAAATTGGCTCAGAAAAGCAGCAGCTGCCGTTTCGGCCCTAAGTCGATATGATCCTAATGAAATGAGTTTGCCTCCCCTATCCTTGACCATTTCAATTTCATCGGGTGCAAAGCCCCCCTCAGGTCCCACCAAAAGGAGCATCTTATCACTCTTCACATCAACATTCATATGTTCTTGGTCCGCATCGACCTTTTCATGGGCCGCCAAATACGAAACGCCGGGAAAGCCGCGAAGCAACTCTTCAAAGGAATTGAACAACGAAATTTCGGGCAGCCACGCACGCAGGCTCTGTTTCATTGCGGACAGAGCGATAGACTCAAGCCGGTCCATACGTACATTTTCTTTGATTGTATGGGCACTTCGAAACAGGCAGATTTGGCTAGCCCCAAGCTCAACGGCCTTTTCCACCGCAAATTCAAGACGATCTCTTTTTTTGATGATTCCCATCCCCAAAATTAACGACGGTTCCGGTGACGGTACCATTTGTTCTTCTTCGATTTCTACCTGAACCGCTTTTTTGGTAATTCTGCGAACGGGCCCCTCATAGCATCTTCCTTCGCCATCAACAATAACCAACCGGTCGCCTTCTCGCACCCGCATCACTTTCGAAGCATGGATAGCCTCCTGACCGGTAAGTTCTGCAAACCCGTTGTTAATTTGAGATGGAGGGGCATAAAAAATATTCATCAACCCGTCGTTCGTTTTCTTCGGTAGGGTTCACCGGGTGTAAATTCAGTCTGACCGGTCTCAAGTATCACTTCCACATAGGGAGCGCATAATCCGCAACTATTGCTGCAATAATCCAAATCCTGAAGCTCCCCCACTGATGAAATATCATTTGCGTCAGCATAATCTTTCACTTCCTCAAAGGTTCGGTCGTGGCAAATACACTTTGTAACCTTGTTAAATGACATTGCACTATTGCTTAAAATGTTTACCCAGTTTTAATTCCTGTCCCTGGTAATTACTCTTGATATCATCGCCGTATATAAATTCAGGAACTTCGGTGTTAGGTTCAAATTTCATACTGCAGAAGGTCTGCCCGTCTTCAATTAGGAACGGCACATCGTGGGAACGCACTTCAAGCACAGCCCTGGCGCCTTTATCTTGAACACGGCCTCCAAAGCCGCTGTCGAAAAAGCCGGCGTAGTGCGTTCGCAGCTCTCCGGAACCTGTATCATAGGCAATCATCTCTGCAGCCAAATGTTTGGGGATACGGCATCGCTCTTTGGAAGCAAAAATATAAAACGCTTCGGGTTCCAGGATCAGATGTTTGTCGTGCTGGTAATAGATCGGTTCCCAAAATTCTGAGACATCGTAATAATTGATGTTATCCAGATCAATATAATCGCGGTGTTTTTTTGCCTTATAGCCCACAATTTCCCCATCTCTGCCGTGCAAATTCACACTGAGAAACAGCCCGCTATTCACTTTCAAATCGTCTACCGGCACCACCTCTCCATCTTCCCGGAAAAGCAGCGGATCCGCTCCATGCGTACGCAGAATATCCTGATCCGAAAGCACCGTATATCCGTGACGAATGCGCAGCTGGTTTAAGCGATGTCCGGTCTTAACTCTGATGGGGAACGATTTGGGCACCACTTCCAGGTAAAGACGTCCTTTATAGCCCGAGCGAATTTCTTCGAAGCGATGGGAATAATCCGTAATTACACGGGTAAAAATATCAAGCCGGCCCGTAGTACTCTTAGGGTTTGCTTTGGCCGAGAGATCTTCACCCGAAATAATCTGATAATTAACTTCATTCCCATTACCATTAAAAAGTGTCTTCTGAGGTGAAACGTGGGACGGTAAATTCAACTCTTCCAGCAGAGGAATGATGTACACGCAGTTTGGCTCCAGAATTGCCCCGTCAGTGATAGAGAACTCATACTGACTCAACTTATCCAGTTTCTCCTCCACCGACTCATTTTCCGGCAAAAAGCTACAGCGAACCCGATAGGCTTTCTCTCCCAGCCGAAGATCGATAGAATTAGGCTGGAACTGATCCTCTTCCAATGGATGCCCGGTCGAATTTCCCACGATTCCCGCTTCTGCTAAAAGACGCAGTTTTTGGACCGGCAAAATGCCTTTGGTTCTAAGTTGTACTTTGTTAATCGTCTTATCCATTCAAAATGGTTTCAGTGTTCTTTGTTTATTGTCCTATTTAGATTTTAAGTCATCCCTATGAGCCAAAAAAGGCCGGTTAAAGAGGGATCTCAAATGTCGATATGGTGACAGGATCATTGCCTTCACTCTAAGTTACAACACCTTGGCACCGGCCATCTCGTGAATTTTCTTCCATTCCTGCTCGGTGACCGGAGTTATAGACAATCGAAAACGCTTAAGAAGCACCATGTCCTGCAAAGCCGGTTCTTCTTTGATAGCATCGCGAACCACAGGATTATCAAATTTTTGAACAAATTTCACATCTACCAGTTTCCAGGTGGGATCCTTTTCGCTGCTTTTCTCATCAAAATATTTTGAATCGGGGTCAAATTGAGTCGGATCGGAATATGGTTCGCTGGCCACTTCCATTGTACCTACAATAACCGGCGGGCGTACATTCGAATGATAAAATAACACACCATCCCCGATTTCCATTTCATCTCTCATATAATTCCGAGCCTCATAATTCCGGATACCATCCCAAGGTTCGGTACCCACTCTTTCCAGATCATCAATACTAAATGCATCCGGCTCGGACTTCATCAACCAATAGTTGCGTTTACTCATGCTGGAGGAAATTTTATATTTAACATTGTAATAATTTGCGTTTAAATATAGGAATTCAGAAGTCAGAATTCAGAATCTCACAAAATTAATTCTGACTCTCCTGCTCTGTATCCCAAAACCATAGATTATGGACATTCTTTTTTGGAGCGGCGGCAAGGATGCGTACCTGGCACTGCAATTTTACCGTCAAGAACATCCCGAAGCCGTCATAAAACTTTTAACCACCTATGATGAGACCGATGAGATCGTACCGCATCAGCGCATCAAGCTTGAAGATATCAGGAAACAAGCGGCAAGCCTGGGACTGGAACTCATTTTGGTGCCGTTGCCGCCGGACTGTCCGAATGATATTTATTTAGAGCGCGTAAAAAAAGCTTTAAAAAATATCCGAGAAACGATCGATCATCTTATTTTTGGGGATTGGTACCTTCAGGATATCCGCGAGTGGCGCGAGAATGTTTTTGGGGATATGGGATACTCGTGCGTGTTCCCGATCTGGAAAAAGAACATCCATGAATTATTGCCGGTATTACTTTTTAAGCCGATTACCGTCGAAATCAGTGCCGTCAAAGAGGAGTTTCAACCGTTGATTCGGGTTGGAGAAACCTTTGATCAGGCGTTTGTTTCGCAGTTATTACACCTGCCTGAAGATATTGATCCGATGGGCGAAAAAGGGGAGTTTCATACCAAGGTGGTGTTTAAGGATTTGGATAAGTCGGTGAGGTAGTTAGAAGCGAGAAGTTAGAAGTTAGAAGCGAGAAGGAGAATTTTTTTAGAGTCAAATTCTCTAACTGCATGAGATTTACTGACCCATTTCGCTGCAAATTCATTATTTGGATGGGTTTATAAACTTCTCGCTTTTCACTTCTGCCATTGCCTCAAAATCATACATCAATACCAGCGAGTAGACAATACCTTATCCCCTACCTCAATGCGGTCGACCACTTTCATGCCCTGAATTACTTCTCCAAACCGGGTATAATGACTGTTCAGGTGCGGTTTCCACTGGTTCATAATGAAATATTGACTTCCCTCGGTATCCGTGCCGGCGCTGGCAATACCTGCCGCTCCGCGTACGAATCCCTGCTCATTAGCTTCGGTGGGAATCACAAAATCAGGGCCGCCGAAACCGTCTTTTCGTTCGATATCTCCGCCCTGAATTACAAAATTGGGAACCACCCGGTGAAAGGGAATCCCATCATAGGCCCCTGCCCTGCTCAAACTGTCGATAACAGAGACCGTGGCAGGAGCTACCAAAGTATTTAATTTAATATCAATATTGCCTTTTGCTGTTTTTAATCTCCAAACCGGATGCCGGCCCAGTTGCCACAGGCGTTTCCAATTGGGCATGCGAAAATCAGGATGCGCTTCTTCGGGCACCTTTACATCCCAGCCGGCATCAGCCAGCGAGCGATTGAGCGGTGCATAATCTTGCGCGGCCAATGAGTCAACAAAGGATTTGGCCTGATCTTCAAATCGATCTTTAAATAATGAGCCAAAAGCCTGGTAGACTTCGATGTCGCCCGGAAGTGAGAATGCTGAAAGTGCGTTGTTTATCCGGGTAAAATCATCCTTGTTAAACAACATCTTGTCCTTGAACAACGGGGTTGTCATGTAGGCCACACCACGATCCCGCAACCCCAAAGCATTGAACACCATTGGGCGTATAGTCTTAATGCGCTCACCAGTTTTTTGCTCGTCCGGAAGAGACTGCCAGAAATCCTGCAGGCTCTGCAAAGCAAACATGGTAGCAAGCGTATCTTTTCTGCCGATAACACTTTTAACCCGGTTCAGATAATCATCAGCAGATTTTAACTCCTCATAAACTGAAAATACCCGAGGCCACAGATAAGGATTCTTCTTCGGAATATTATCGATCCGGCGCCAATGTCCATTTGTAATATCACTATCAACTTTACCGGCTGTTTGCAGCGCCTGTAACCAGACCGCATTATCCAGCGTGGAATCGGCAATCATCGTCCCGCTGATATAATGATAAAGTTCATCCTGCTTGTTAAGCTTGCCTTCAAGACTTTGCAGTACCTGTGTTTGCACGTGGGGATTGGGACTCGTCAACAAAATTTTAGCTGCCAGTGAGTTATCCTCATCTAATGGAATTTTACCGATAGATTTAGCCAATTCTAATGAAAGCTGCACCGTATTGTCCAATTGCTGACGGCCATTATAATAGATAACCATCTCACCGGTAGTACGCTCGGGCATCAGTTTATTAACGTATTGATCTACATCGGTATTAGTCCCTACACCAAAAATACGCCAATAATTCGTAAGTGTATCCTGTGCCGCAGCAGTAAGCTTGCTCTTGGCTCCACGATACCAGCCGTATAAATAAGCTCGCGTATATTGTTCATTATCCCCGCCAAAAGCACGCTGTAAAATTCTTATCTGCTGACCCTGACCGGCCGGAACCCGCATAAGTAATCGTCCGATGGCCAAAGCAAACTGCTCTTCGTTTCCATGCCTTTCGTTATTAAGCTGACTGACCAAAAAGTCCAGGCTTTGGTCGTCGCCCTGCAGACCGAGCACCCGGTCGATGCCGGTGCGGAAATCCGGATGCTGATTCCAGATCTCTTCCAAAGTTCGCAATTGATCCCCGGTAAACTTGTGCTGGCTGACAGCAAACCAGGCAACATCACTATTTTGCTGCTGTGCCAAATCAATAAAAGTAGAAAGCGAATCCACGGGCGTATTGGCAAACGCTCTCCAAGCCTGTCTGCGGACCACCGCGCTCTTACTGGAAAAGAAGGGTTTAAGAGCCTGGGCATCTCGTTTTGAAATAGCCTGATACAAGTCTGGATACGTAGCTGTCACCAGGGAGTCGGTAACGGGAAATTCACTCTTGTAGGGCCCCCTCTTTGTGGCGTAATTCAGGATAAGAATCACACACAATACCACCGACAGAAAAATAATCCAAACGCGCAGCCTGGTATATCGCATAAATTAAAAATTAATTAACGCCGCTAAATTAGAGAGAGGGTTTGTGGTCTTCGGCTTCTTCCACTAAGTCCACATCTTTTTTTCGGTGGATCGTCTTAAGTTTTCCGTTAGCATCTTTGCGAGCCTCGTGCAGCTGGGAATCTTTGATCCACGCTCGTCCCCCATCATGCTGAAAACGTTTTGAGTTTTTGAACATAAAAGCCTGTTCGTGTAAATCCGGTAATTTCTTATGCATTGTCTACTGTGTTTTTTAGGATGCAATTCACTGCCAATAATACAATTTTAAGGACTATAATTCACAGAATTTTTGGCTTTGCTTTAAGTGGTTAAAAGCTTATATTTGGCATTCTGTAGCCAAAAGCATTTATAACACAAATTACATAAAAATTAGATGTACGCAGTAGTTGAAATTGGTGGGCATCAGTATCGTGTTTCGGAAGGCGATGTCCTGTTTGTTGATAAGCAAAGTGATGAAACCGATCAAAAGTTGACCTTCGATCGAGTATTGTTAACTAAAGACGGCGATGGCAAGGTCACTGTTGGTCAACCGGTTGTCGACGGCGTTACCGTTGAAGCCACTTTGCTCGACAATGTGAAGTCGGACAAAGTTATTGTATTCAAAAAGAAACGACGCAAAGGATATCGTGTCAAGCGCGGTCATCGTCAACCGATGTCACAAATTGAGATTAACAAAATCTCCACTTCGGGAGGCAGCACCAAGAAAGCGAGTAAAACGAAATCTGCCGCTCCCAAAGAAAAAGATACCAAGAAAGAAGAACCCAAAGCTTCAACTCAAGTATCTACTGATATGACTGCCAAAGAAGCCATTAGTCATATTAAGAATACCCCCTTGGAAGAGCTCAAAGGATTTGTGCCCGAAGATGAAGATCGGGTAACAGTTCAGCGGGCATGGGACGACAAGCAAGAAGGATAATCCAAAGAATTTAAGTTGTTATGGCACATAAGAAAGGTCAAGGATCTACTAAGAACGGTCGCGATTCGATATCGAAACGACTGGGTGTTAAAAAATATGGCGGAGAAGTTGTTCGCGCCGGTAACATTATCGTTCGTCAGCGGGGCACGAAATTTCACCCCGGTGAGAATGTTGGCCGCGGTAAAGACGATACGCTCTTTGCCAAAGCAGACGGGCAGGTCATGTTCCGCAAACGTGCGGGCGGACGCAAGTATGTAAGCGTTGAGCCTGTCAATTAAGATCTTTTACAAAGATTTTGAAGCCTTGGTTTCTCCTGAGACCAAGGCTTTTTTTATATTTGGATGGCTTAGGAAAGATAAAATCCATATAAAACCCCTCCGACGATGCGGAGCTGTGCCCTTCGTTAAAGGTATGGGGCATCAGTGATGCCCTCAGAGGGTAGATTTCCAATTTTTCTTTTTATTAACCAAATTTGATTATGAGTAGAAAAACCATTCCCGGATTACCTGATCTCGATATTTGTACCATCTACTGTATTGGTCGCAACTATGTGGAACATGCCCACGAGCTAAACAGTGAGGTCCCGGATCAGCCAATGGTTTTTCTCAAGCCGGCCAGCAGTGTTATTTTTGATGGAGATACCATTCATCTCCCCGCTCAAAGCAACAATGTACATCATGAAGTAGAGCTCATTACAGTTATTGCAAAAGGCGGCAAGAATATCCCTGAAGAAACTGCCCTGGAACATGCAGCGGGATACGGTGTTGGCATAGATGTTACGGCTCGGGATATCCAACAACAGGCAAAACAAAAAAGGCATCCCTGGGCAGTAGCCAAAGGATTTGACACCTTTGCCCCGATAAGCAAATTCGTTGCGGCAACTGAAATCCGGGATCCCCAGAATATTGAGCTGAGTATCAGCGTTAACGGCGAAGAACGTCAGCATGATAATACCAATTTGATGATTTTTCCGGTGGCGAAACTCATCAGTTATTTGTCGGGGATATTTACATTGCATCCCGGAGATATGATTTTTACCGGTACTCCGAAGGGCGTTTCTCCTATTCAATCCGGGGACAAGATTGAAGCCACACTCGATAAAACATTGGCCAAGCTTAGAGTAAATGTTCAATAAATGATGAAAAAAAGAATTCTCTCTTTTCTTCTGCTGGTTTTTGCCCTGTCAAGTGCCGGTTATGCCCAGTCACAAAAGGCATTCAATCCTAAACTGGCGCATTATCTGTGGCCGACCGACGCCACGCATTATCTGACCTCTACTTTTGGAGAAACACGGGCCGGTCATTTTCATGCTGCCCTGGATATCAAGACCTGGGGACGACGCGGATATAAAGTGTTCGCCACTCGTGATGGCATTATCTATCGCATTGCAATTGGCCCGCGCGGTTACGGCAAGGTCATTTATCTGAAACATCCGGATGGCTCTTTTTCGGTCTACGCGCATTTGTTGGCTTTCAGAGACAGTCTCCAACAGTTTGCAGACTCCATTCGTTTTGCGCAAAACTATAAATTCCAGATTGATACGGTAATCGCAAATAAAAAATGGCATGTAAAACAGGGGGAAGTCATCGGGCACAGCGGCGCTTCGGGAATTGGACCACCCCACCTGCATTTTGAGTTGCGAACACCCAGCGATCGCCCGTTCAATCCCCTGCTGACGAATTTAAAGGTTAAGGATACGATTCCACCGCGAATTCTAGGGATATCGGTCGAGCCCAAATCCCCGAACACTTCTATTGAAGGGAAAAATGCTATCTATACCAAACGGGCTTGGAAAAAGAATCATCACTATGAGCTCGGAACCATCAATGCTTCGGGCCCTATCGGATTAGGTATTGATGTCTATGATCAATCCAATCGCGTGCACAATGTTTATGCAGTGTACCGGCTAAAAATGTCGGTCGATGGCAGGGAGCTTTTTAAAGCAAGGGTAGACAGCTTTTCTTACAATGATACCGGGCAGATGTTTATTGATCGGGTGTACCCCATCCTGGAAAAGAAACATGACGGTTACCAACGTTTATATATTGCGGATGGAAATACCCTCTCCTTCTATAAAGATCGTGATCGGGATGCCGTGTTGGATTTACCTCCCGGTAACCATAAGGTAAACATTCGTGCCGAAGACTATTTTGGAAATGCCAGTACCGCCTCTCTAACACTTCATATTAAGAAAGAACAAGTTGAACATCCTAAAATCGCAGGCTTCACCCACAAGGCTGACGCCAAACTTAATCCTTATTCCTGGCATTGGTTCCACAACTGGGTGACGATGGATTCTAAAGATTTTGATCAGCTGACAATCGCATCGACAGACTCTGCCGGCTTTGTTCGTCACCATAATGGCGTTGCTATTAACTTAAAACGGCTCGATGACCTTTTTATGAATATCCCGGGGATCGGGCCGGTGACCTTTCAACGGAAAAAGCCCAAAACAGTTGGAATTATAACTTCTGCCGGTCAACATAATTACGCCGTCTTCCCAAAGAATACCTTTTACGACAGCGTTTCGGTGGGGATGTCGGTAAAAAGATTTAAGGCAGACTCCATCCGTGTGGATATCCTTCCGGAGGCCTACCCCCTTCAAAAGGATTATAAATTTTATATCCATAAAGATTCTTCACTCACTGACACGGCTAAACTCTCTTTTTATCAATGGGATCGCAAACATGAGAAGTGGGAGGTAATCCCCACCCATTTTACCGATGATCAAATGATAGGAGAAGCGGAATCCCTGGGGAAATTTATTTCTCTTCGTGATACGACAGCGCCCCTCTTAAGCAATCCTCGTCTTTCCAAACGTCCGGACGGACAATGGTTGGTCATGGTAGATGTTACTGATGATTTCTCCGGTATTAACTATCACAAAACCAAGATGTGGGTAAATGGCAAGCAAGGCATTGCCGAATATGAACCGGAAGATGACCGGTTTGTATATTATTTACCGGGATGGCAGCCTTCATCATCCATGGATATTTCGGTAATCGCTTATGATAAAATGGGAAATAAACGGGAAAAACATTTCCACCTCGGAAACAGGTCTGACAAAGCCAAGAAATAGATCCCAGAACATGCGAATTCTGGCTGACAATCTGTTTCTACGTCAGCAGCATTGAGATTAAATCGAGAAGAATTAATATTTGAGGCTGCGTTTCGTGGTACCAATCCACTTGACCAAGCACAGTACTTATTATAAGGCAAGTTATAAAAATTGACCGTTTTGATTACAGCTTCTTTATTATTTAGGAGTTCATCTCGAACGCCGGGGAGAGATCATTGTAATTAATCTGAGTTCGTTAAAGAAATGGCCTGCATCAGTCTCCCCTTTAAGGGGAGTACTCTCGTGGTTTTCCGAGAGGGAGGGTGTTCAGCGTGCCGGAAAAACACCTCCCGACCCAATTTGGTCCAAAAACGGGCCCAATTGGCCCACACTCCTCGAGGAGGGACTTTGGGGCGGCGGCGATCAAGAGTATATCATCTTATCTCGAACTGACGTTAATTAGGATTCGTCCCTTTCAACAAAGACCTCTCATTACGCAGGCTCCATTCGAGATGACAGAGGAGTAGATTGATCTTCTATCTTTATATCTAACTCACATTATTTTATGATCTGCCTTAAATAAAAATAGCCCGGCCATTTTTGACCGGGCTAAATATCATCCGAAAGCCATCAGCAGATGACCTAAGAATGTACACCTAAGCATAGAACATTCTTTTTTAAACACTAAATATAGGCCGTGCAGCCAATTTCTACCTTGCAATTTTTAGGCAATGTTTTAACAGCGACGGTTTCCCGTGCCGGTGGATTTTCACCGAAGTAACTGCCATAAATCTCGTTCACCGTACCAAAATTGTTCATATCATTAAGGTAGATACCACATTTTATCACTTTATCAAAACCGGATCCGGCTTCTTGCAACACGGCTTCTAAATTCTTCATCACCTGTTCGGCCTGGGAGGCTACATCCTCTCCGACAAACTCCATACTTTCAGGATCCAAGCCAATCTGACCCGAACAGTAAACAATATCATTATGTATCACTGCCTGACTGTAAGGACCTATAGCCTCGGGGGCATTAGAAGTGTGAACAATTTTCTTCATAATCTGTGGATGTTATGCGTTTATTTCGCAATTCAATTAAAAATTCATTCAAAAACAATGCAAATGTCTGGGGATGCTCCATCATGGGAGCGTGTCCGCACTTATCAATCCATCGAAGCTGTACATGAGGTAATTTCTGATGTAGCGTGTGAGCAACCGAAGGAGGAGTTACTTTATCGTTTTTCCCCCAAATAAGCAATACCTCATGTTCTATCTGGGATAAATATTGCTCCATGTTATATTCATGGGTATCACGAGCAATCGTCAACATTTTTCCGAGCTTAACAGGATTCCGTATCACGCCCATGATCTCATCCAGAATCGTATCATTTACCAGATCCCCATAAAAAATTTCTTCAGCCTGTTTTCTGATATATTCCCGATCATTTCTTCGGGGACAGCTTGACCCAAAATCTTTTTCCTGCAATCCCGAACTACCTGTCAACACCAGCGCTTTCACATCATCCGAATACTGCAGCGCATATTCCAAAGCCATGTGCCCTCCCATTGAATTTCCCACTAAGACTGGATTTGGAATCTCCAACATTTCACAAAAATTATGTACCCATTGTGTAAGATTTCGAATACTCAAATCAGAACGATCAAAATCATAAATAGGGATAGACGGAACATAAATGTTAAATCCATCTATATGTTGTATGAGTTCATCGTAATTGCTCAATCCGCCAAACATACCGTGCAGAAAAATTAAATCATCGGCACCACTTTTATTCTCTGAAATTTTTATATAATCAAACCCGTTTTTATGATATACCGTAAATTTACTCGAGCCAAACATTAATAATCTTGGGTTATTATAGAATAGTTTTGAAGTAACTGGTTAATATAATAATTTTTAAGCGATTATATTGCGGAAAGGGCTTTATATAGTTACTTTCATCCTCACGAAATGGATAGTCTAACATTGAATTCTACAAGAATCTAAAATCATGTTAAAGAAAAATTTACCTTATTTCTTAATCACCCTGTTACTCGGCCTGTTGATAGGATGCAGCAGTACCAATCCATTGGCCGACAAGGCAAAATCTAATATTGAAAAGAAAGATTATCAGGCTGCTTTAGACGCTGCTAAAAACTCCATCGAGAAATATCCTAATGATCCTTTAGGCTATTATTACAAAGCCGTTGCTTTGGGAGATATGGCTAACAATCTGGATGATCCATCCAAGAGCAATGATCTCTATAAGCAAATGAATGAAGCTTTTGATATGGCCAATTCTCTGGCTGATTCAGTGGAAAAGAAACCTGACGAGTTGAATCGAATAGATGCTGTTAAGAATGCACTTTGGCGATCGGAACATAATCGTGCCGTAAACCTGGTTACTGATGACAGCCTCAAAAATGCGGTTAAGGATCCCGTTAAAAAATCGGTTCTACACCTTGAAAATGCCACCATTATCGAACCGGATAGTTCACTTTCATGGAATGTACTTGCCCAGGTTGCTTCGATGGATCAGGATTTCCAAAAAGCGGCCGATGCTAAAAGTCATTATATAAGTA
>Ga0102944_1000435_pt1 | contig 32702 bp, 32 predicted proteins | sample SalPonD_shore_MG_FD_78172 | JGI IMG/M metagenome (GOLD analysis project Ga0102944, IMG submission 78172) | Salt pond soil microbial communities from South San Francisco under conditions of wetland restoration - Salt Pond MetaG... | ecosystem: Environmental > Aquatic > Marine > Intertidal zone >... | reverse complement strand
GGCCGCACGCCGGATTCTGTCACCAGCGCGTCCGCCACCACTTTGAACATTTCAGCACTTATGGCCTGGCTTTCTGACTGCGGTTCCTTGCTGCTTGCCCCGCCACTTTGCGCGCGTCCCTCTATTTCCGTACCAATGCCGCGGGAATCCACCGTCCCCTCATGCCGGTACCACGCGATGCTCTCAACACCTACCTGGGTGATCACTCCGCCAAAACATCCATAGCGTTCTAAGAGAATTGTGTCTGCCCCGGCGCGTGCGGACGCCAGGGCGGCCGCAAGCCCCCCCGGACCGCTTCCGCATACAACTACGTCTGCTTCCGCAAGGACAGGGATTTCGTGCGCAGCTTCAGTAATATGGTCCATCGATTTCCATCCTCCGCGCCAGACCCACGGGAAAGCTCGCCCCAATGGGCCGCTGGTCTGACTCGTATTGTAGAATATCCATTTCCGGCGTGACAACATGCGCCGCGGCGTCCGGTAACTTCTTCGGACGCTTGACCGAAAGCGCCGGAGGGAATATCATAGAGTTCTATATATTCTGGAATCAGAAACCAATTCTCAACAAGGAGGAGAATAAATGAAACAGTCATTTATCCGACGCGCCGCGGTCGTAGCGGTGCTGCTGGTGGTAGCAGGCGCGTTAGCGTTTGCATCCGGTGGACAGGAGCAGCAGGGTGCGCAGAAAGAGAGCGTTCTCAGAGTAGCTCTTGCCGCGGGCCCCAACACCATCGAACCGGCAACCGGAGACACCCGCCAGGCCTCAAACGTGGCGTGGAGCATCTTTGATTCGCTGGTATGGCTCAATGACGAAGGGAAAATTGTACCCGCGCTGGCGGAAAGTTGGACCGTCTCGGATGACGGCACGGTCTACACCTTCAAGCTGCGCAAGGACGTCACGTTTCACAACGGCTACCCGTTTACCGCGGATGACGTGGTCTTCACGTGGCAGCGCGGCAAGGGTGAGAAAATTACCTACCGTGAGGATTTCAACGTGGTGAAGGACGTCCAAAAGGTGGATGACTACACCGTAAAGGTCATCCTGGACAAGCCCAACTCAATGATGCTTCTGCAAATGAATGAGCACTGGGGTATCCTCTCCAAGAAGTATTACGATGAAGTCGGCGAGTCCGGTTATCTCCAGAACCCGGTTGGCACCGGACCGTTCAAGTTTGTGCAGTGGAACAAGGGTGACCGCATTGAGCTGGAAGCCAACACGGACTACTGGCAAAAAGGTTACCCCAAAGTAGACAAGCTGATTTACCGGCCCATCCCGGAATCATCAACCCGCGTTGCCGCGCTCAAGGCAGGCGATATTGATATCATAAGCCGGCTGGGACCGGAGCAGGCAGACTCCATAAAGGCTGCCTCAAACGTGAAGCTCGTTACCTACCCCAAGGACCGCGTCTACTACATCACCTTTAACAATATGTCATCGGGCAAAGGCACGCCCATTGAAAATGTGAAGGTGCGCCAGGCGCTGAGCTACGCGGTGGACACCCAGGCTATCATCGACAACATCTTTAACGGCAAGGCAGAGCAGGTTGCCGGCATGGTTGTCCCGGGAAACCTCGGATACGATCCGTCAATAAAGCCCTATCCGTATGATCCGCAGAAGGCAAAACAACTGCTCGCTGAAGCCGGCTATGCGGACGGATTTGAAATTGGCATGGCGGGACCGTCAGATACCTACATCAACTTTGAAGACGTCCTTCAGGCAGTTGCCGGTTACTTCAAAGACATTGGCGTAACGGTGGACCTTCAGTTCATGGAATCAGGCAAGTTCTGGAACCTGGAAGCAAATCGTGAGCTTCCGCCGCTCTTTGGAGACAGTTGGTCATCCAGTACCGGTGAAGCATTCCCGCGCCTGGTTGGATCAGTGGGCGGAAAGGATGCAAGCTACGCCGCATGGTATGATCCCAGGCTGGTAGACCTGGTTGAGCAAATCAGGCTCACGCCGGACCAGAATGAACGCGCAAAAGTGTACACTAAAATCCTGAAGTACATGCATGACAATCCGCCGTTCATTTACCTTTATCAGCCGCTTGCCTTTGAAGCAACGCGCGCAAACGTGAAGAATTACAATCCGCGCGTATCCGAGCAGTACTACCTTAAAGGCGTAAGCGTAGAATAAACTGTAAGAAAGGACGGGACTGGCTTGGTAAAGTACATAGCAACCAGGGTAACCTACTCAATCATCCTGCTTATCGGCGTGCTTTTCATCGTGTTTATGTTGCTGCACTTGACGGGAGATCCGGTGAGTCTCATGGTCTCCCGCCAGGCCAGCCCGGATGAGATTGCCCAGCTCCGGGAACAGCTTGGCTTTAACCGGCCGCTGGTAATCCAGTTTGCAGACTTCGTCAAAGGCGCCGTTCAAGGCGACTTTGGCGATTCTTTCCGTTACCGTCAGCCGGCCATGGAGCTGGTACTCCAACGGGTACCGGCTACCATCCAGCTGGCATCGGTAGCGCTTTTCATGGCAATTGTGATGGGCGTGACTATGGGAATACTTGGAGGTTCAAACCCCAACAGCTTCCTGGACGCCGCAGCTAGAGGGCTGGGCCTGCTCGGACAGACCATTCCCACCTTCTGGCTTGGGCTCATTCTCATTCTGGTATTCGCCTTGAATCTGGGTTGGTTTCCAACCTACGGGCGGGAAACCTTCACCTTCCTCGGGCTGAAGCTGCCGGATAAATCAATTGTTCTGCCTGCCTTTGCGCTCAGCCTCTTTACTACCGGACAGCTGGTCCGGTTCACGCGCTCTGCGGTGATGGAGGTGCGCAATGAAGATTATGTGAGAACAGCACACAGTAAGGGACTTCCCAGGCTGCGGATCTATCTCAAGTACATCCTCAGGAATGCCGCCATACCGCTTATCAGCATAATCGGTGTCCAGTTTTCCTATCTCTTGAGCGGATCCATTTACATCGAGACCATTTTCTCCTGGCCCGGCCTGGGAAATCTTCTTGCGGAAGCGGTTGGCACCCGGGACTTCTTTCTGGTTCAGGCCACCGCCTTTTTCACGAGTCTGGTTGTGATCGGTTTGCACCTCTTGACCGATCTCATCTATGTCCTGGTGGACCCGCGCATTCGGTACGAGTAGCAAGAGATGGCAGAAAACGAAAAGAACATGAATACCGGCCTCGTGATTGATGAAGAGGCAAACAAAGGGATCGGCGCCGCGCTTTCCTCCCTGTGGCAGCTGTTGTGGAGAGACAAGTCAGGGCTTCTGGGCCTGGTGATGTTTCTCATTGTGGTGTTTGCCGCCATTGCCGCTCCGCTTATCTCACCGTACGACCCGCTGGATCAGGAGATCAGCCAATCCAAGGAGCCGCCCGCCTGGAAAGAAAAGGGCGATGTATCACATCTCCTTGGCACTGACACGCTCGGACGCGATATCGCAAGCCGCATTATTTACGGCTCGCGCGTCTCAGTGACCGTTGGATTTCTGGGCGTCTCCATGGCCTTCAGCCTGGGAATGATGATCGGCCTGATCTCCGGTTACAAGGGCGGACGCACGGACAATATCATCATGACCGTCGTCAACATGGTCCTCTCCCTGCCCTACCTCGTCTTTGTAGTCTTTGTAGCGGCGGTCCTGGGAAACAGCCTCTTAAATGTCATTCTCATTTTTGGCCTCACAGATATTCCGGTCTTTGTTCGCGTTACCCGCGGTGAGGTGCTGAAACTGAGAGAAGAAGGCTTCATAGAGGCCGCAAAGAGCGTGGGTATCAAAACCCCGCGCATTATATTCCGGCACATCATGCCAAATCTCCTCGGACCGCTCATTACCCTTGCCACCTTTGAAATGTCCGCCATGATCTTCTACGAGGCCGGCCTGGGCTTCCTGGGTCTCTCCGTACCGCCATCCGTGCCGAGCTGGGGCAACATGCTTGCCATGGGACGGCAGTACCTGACGGTGTATCCCTGGATGTCCGTCTATCCGGGCCTGGCAATTGTGTTTACCGGTTTTGGAATGAATCTCCTGGGAGACTGGCTCCGGGACGTGCTGGATCCGCGCATGCGCCGGATGAAGAAATAAGAACGTGGAGCGTCATGAGCGATATACTTTCAGTCCGTAACCTGACAACCAGATTCAACACGTTTAACGGCGTGGTTCATGCCGTAAACGGTGTCTCCTTTGATTTGAAGGAGGGAGAGACCCTTGCGGTGGTGGGAGAGAGCGGGAGCGGCAAGAGCGTCACCATGCTCAGCCTTCTGCACCTTCTGCCAAAAACAACCACCACCGTGAGCGGGACCGCGGAGTTTAAGGACGGGGAACAGACGCACGAGCTTCTCTCCATGTCTGAAGCGGAAATTAACCGCGTGCGCGGCCGCCACATTGGCATTGTGTTCCAGGACGCCCTTTCCGCGCTTAATCCCGTCATGACCGTTGGGGAACAGATTACCGAATCGCTCACCACCCACCTTGGCCTTACCCACAAACAGGCATACTCGCATGCGCTGGAGCTCCTGGACAACGTGGGAATAGCCCAGCCGGAGAAGCGCTTTTCCAGTTACCCTCATCAGTTCTCCGGAGGAATGAGACAGCGCGCCATGATTGCCATTGCCATTGCGTGCGGACCAAAAATCATGATTGCGGACGAGCCCACCACCGCGCTTGATGTAACCATTCAAACGCAAATTGTGGAACTCACCCGCCGGCTACAGCGCGAAATGGGAATGACAGTCATCTGGATCACGCACGACCTCGGCGTGGTTGCCGGCATTGCCGACCGTGTGATGGTAATGTACGCCGGCATGCCCATCGAACTTGCCCAGGTGGATGAACTCTACGAAAATCCGCAACACCCCTACACGGAAGGTCTTCTGGGCGCCATTCCAAAGGTGGGAGACAGCGGTGCGGAACGTCTGTTAAGCATTCCGGGAGCACCACCGGATCTTTTTAAGGAACCACGCCACTGCCAGTTTGCATGGCGCTGTGATTACGCCTTTGACCACTGCTGGAAGGAGATCCCGCCTGATTTTTCCGTGGGAGAGAGACACTACAGCAAGTGTTTTTACGATATGGACAAAGAAAAACCGAGAGAACAATGACAGACACACAGAGCGCAGAGACGTTGGTACACGTACGACACATATCAAAATTCTTTCCGGTCAGAAGCAGCTTTCTTCCGCTGCTGCGCGGCCCGGTGGTGCGTGCGGTGGATGATATTTCATTCACTATTCACAAGGGAGAGACCCTTGGCCTGGTCGGTGAGAGCGGCTGCGGCAAGTCAACGCTGGGCAGGCTTATCTTGCGCCTCTATGAACCCACCTCCGGAAGCATTCAGTTTGAAGATAACGACGTTACCTCTCTGCGTGCATCAGAGCTCAGAAAGCTGCGCACCCGCATGCAAATTGTCTTTCAGGACTCCTACTCCTCGCTCAACCCGCGCCACCGCATTGGTCAGATCATCAGGGAGCCCATGCAGGTCCATACCGATATGACCCCGCGTCAAATGCGCGAACGTACCGAGGAACTCCTCCAGCTGGTAGGATTACGCAAGAACCACGGAGAGCGCTTCCCGCATGAGTTCTCAGGTGGCCAGCGCCAGCGAGTTAACATTGCGCGAGCCCTTGCGCTCTATCCGCAGTTCGTGGTGTGCGATGAGCCCATCTCCGCGCTGGACGTCTCCATCCAGGCGCAGGTAGTGAACCTCCTCCAGGATCTGCAGCGCAAGCTCGGCATTACCTATCTTTTCGTAGCGCACGACCTCAGCATGGTACAGCACATCTCCGACCGGATAGCGGTCATGTACCTGGGAAAGATAATGGAGCTTGCCGCAACCGAGGATCTCTTCCGCGACCCGCGTCACCCCTACACGCAGTCGCTGATCTCAGCCATTCCCATTCCCAACCCGCGCCGGGAGCGCGAGCGCCGCCGCATTGTGCTGGAGGGCGAGGTACCGAGTCCCGTCAACCCGCCATCCGGCTGCGTCTTTCACACACGCTGTCCGCTGGCGCAGGAAGTCTGCCGGCAACAGGTGCCGGAGTACCGGGAGATCGAACCCGGCCACTTTGCCGCCTGCCACTTTGCACACCAGGCAGTGAACATTGACCCGGACGCCGGCTCCGGTCCGGCGGCATAGGGAACTGGACGGCACCCTTCCGCCACGCTACACTGCAGCAACATTATGGACAAATCGATACAGACACTTCTGGTCACGGTGAAAGAGGACAACTTCCGTGCGCCACGTTGCCGCCCGCCTTATCACGCAGGACTACCTCTTCTACCGCATTGAATCCAACGCTCTGCAGGCCGTGCTCCTGCGCTCCTTCTCCGCGCTCGCCCTTGCTCCGGTAGTGCTCCGTCACCGTGAGCGTGCCTTCCTTTCCCCGGCCGAACTCTCTGCCATCACGGATGCAGTAGCGTCGTACGCCGGCCGCGAGCACATCTTCACCGGCTACCACTCGGAGTACGGCTGAATGCACGCGGCAGCTCACACCGCGGACCTCGTTGACGAGCTTCTGCTCTGCACGGAGGCGGGCCCGGCCGAGCTCGCCCGTCTTCTTCAAGCCGTTCTGCAGCTTGTAACACGTCCCACGGCGCCCCTGGTCAACGCTGAGGATGAGCGGCTCGCGTTCGCCGCGTGCTCCGCGGCAACACGGCCGGAACTTGACCCTGCGTTCTGGGAGAGATGGCTTTCCTCAATGGCCGGCAGTCACCGGCCGGATTTCACCAGGATGAAAACACTCTACGGGGCGCAGAATATGAGAAACTTCATGAAGTCATTTCTGGTGTACGCCCCGGAGCACAAACCAGATTACCTGCAGTGTCATGCGGCTGCCTCCCCTGTTTCTTTTGGAAGCGCGCACTTGCGGGAGTATTTGGAAAGAAGAAAGACGTCAACTATGGCGATGGAAAAGAGCATGAGCCAGAGGAATCACCGGCGGACGCTCACCAACCGGAAAATCCAGTTAGCCCGTAGGGAATGGGTAGCGCCTCCACCAGGTTTCCCTGGCGCGCCGGATCCGGAGAGTACGGTGTGCAAAAATTTCACCCGGCCGTACGCGTTTGTTGCAACCGCCCAGAAATTGATCATTCCCGCACGGCCTGTTTGAATTGCAAAGCCAACCAGCCGGATTACAAAGGCGTGGGAACGCCTGGAGAGACGTTTCCATCCAAACATCCACAACCCATCATGGTGGATTCCAGAAAGAACGCTACCGTGGTCTCAATTGCCAGCGGCGCTCCAAAGATATCTCCAACCTAGCGCGAATATCCCGCCCATCGGATCCTCCATCGGGTATTGGTGCGGTATCAATTTTCACCGTCGCGTCGCCTCACGGCGTTGTCAAGATGCTGGCACGCGACGGGAAAAATCCGTACACTGGGCCACATGCATGCATCAGATCGATGGCTGAAGGCGAGCGCCGGCAGCGTGCGCCGTCCACTTTCGATAGCCGTACTTCTTGGGCTCGGCGCGGGCGTTTTGATTATTCTCCAGACTGCCTCCGTAGTGCACATTGTAGACACGGCGATTTTTGAAAAGCAGACACTCGCCGCCCTCAGGACGCCGTTTCTCCTTACCCTGCTCATCATTTTTGCGCGTGCGGCAACACAGTACGCCTCCGGAAGAATGGGCTACTACTGCGCCGCGCGCGTCAGGCAGTCAGTCAGATCAGACCTTCTCTCACGGTTGCGGGAACTCGGCCCGGTCCGGCTTTCCAGAGAGCACAGCGGTGAGCTCGCCGGGACTGTAACAGACGGCGTGGAAGCGCTGGAGCCCTACTTCTCCCGCTACCTTCCTCAGCGCGCGGTGGCGGCCATTCTCCCGCTTCTCATACTTGCGGTCTCCTATCCCACAGACTGGATTACGGGACTTATCTTCACCGGCACCGCCATCTTCATCCCCGTTCTCATGATACTCATTGGTGAAGAAGCGCGCTCGCGCAATCAGCGCCAGTGGAAGGAACTCTCACGCATGAGCTCGCGCTTTCTTGATATCCTGCGCGGTCTTCCCACCTTGAAGATGTTCGGCGCCGCCAGGCGCGAGGGTGAAGTGATTCGCAGGATCTCAGAGGATCATCGTGCGGCCACCATGGAAGTGGTCAGGATTGCGTTTGTCTCCTCCCTGATGCTTGAGCTCATCACCACCATAAGCATCGCCCTTGTTGCCATCACCACCGGTCTCCGCCTGTTGCACGGCAACATGGATTTCTCACGGGCATACTTTGTGCTTCTCATTGCGCCCGAGTTTTACCGGCCGCTGCGCACAATGGGCACCACCTACCACGCGCGCATGTCGGCAGCCGCGGCGGCCGAGCGCATATACGCCCTGCTCGCGCCGGATGCGTCCCCGGCGGAACCTCCGCCCATCCGGCCGGCCGCGCCGCCGGCCGCCCCGCCCGCCGCGCGCCCGGCAACAACCGCCGCGCCGCCGGAAATTGAGTTTCAAAACGTCACCTGCGCCTATGACCAGGCGCGGCGCGGGCCGGTCCTGCAAGACATCAGCCTGCACATCGGTCCCGGAGAGCACGTTGCGGTAACAGGCAAAAGCGGAATTGGAAAGACTACGCTCCTCTACCTGCTGCTCGGATTCCTGCAGCCGCAGGAAGGAAGCGTCCTGGTAGACGGGGTGAACGCCGCTTTGCTGGATCTGGAAAGGTGGCGGACGCAGGTGGCGTGGATGCCCCAGCGGCCCACCATTTTCCCCGCCAGCGTACGGGAAAACATCGCCCTTGGACGCCCGGGGGCGAGCGATGATGAGGTTGAGGCGGCGGCGCACAGGGCGCATGCCCACCACTTCATAACCCGCCTTCCGCAAGGATTTGAGACCGCGGTGGGTGAGGGCGGCCACGGAATCTCAGGCGGTGAAATCCAGCGCCTTGGCCTGGCACGACTCTTCCTTCGTGACGCCGGGTTGCTCCTTCTTGACGAGCCGGCAACTCACCTTGACGCGGCAAGTGAACAGTACGTGCACAGCGCAATAAGCGACCTTGCTGCAGGCCGGACCATGATTGTGGTTGCTCACCGCGCCGCTGCGCTGGATCTCGTTGAACGGGTGATCGCCTTATGAAGTACGTCCTTCAGCTCTTGAAGCTTTTGCGGCCTCAGGCAAGCTCCGTTGCACTCGGAATATTTCTTTCTCTCATAACGGTTCTTGCAAACATGGGACTTCTTGCGCTTTCAAGCTGGTTCATTGCATCAATGGCTATTGCCGGCGCGTCCGGTGTTTTCTTTAACTACGCGTTGCCGGCCGCCGTGGTGCGCGCCCTCGCCCTTGCCAGGACCGGTGGCCGCTACCTGGAACGGATGGTGAACCACAACACCACCTTTCGCGTTCTGGCGGATTTGCGCGTCTGGTTTTACCGGCGGATCCTGCCGCTTGCGCCCGCACGCCTCTCCGGCTTTCAAAGCGGTGACCTCTTAAGCCGCATACAGGCAGACGTGGACACCCTTGATGACTTTTACCTCCGCGGGCTTGTTCCCGTGGTTGTGGCCTTTTTCTCCGCCATCGCTGCGGTACTCTTTCTCCTGCACTACAGCGCGCTGTTGGCGGTGGTCGAGCTGGGCCTGCTCATCTCGGTTGCGGTTCTCCTTCCCGCCGTTCTCTCCCGTGCCGCACGCGAGTCCGGAGAACAGCTCGTTGAATCCGCCTCGCAGCTTCGATCTTCGGTGGTGAGCCACACAACCGGCATGGCAGAGCTCATTTCCTACGGCGCGGCCTGCGAGTTTGAAGCACGCATACGCGAGCAAAGTGCCCGGCATGACCGGCTTCACTGGCGCCTGAGCAGAGTGCTCGGGACCTCCGACGCGCTGGTACTGCTCGCCATGTTGCTGGCGCTCTGGTTCGGACTCCTTGTGGCACTCCCCCTCGCGCACTCAGGCGATATTACACCGCCCTCTGTGGCCCTCCTTGGCATCTTCATGCTCTCAAGTTTTGAAGCCGTCACACCAATACCGGAGGTTGCGCGCAGGTTTGGGGAAGTTCTGGCCGCCGCGAAAAGGCTCTTCGAGATAAGCGGTGACCCCGATTCCGCCTCAGCGTCCCGCCCCGGCGCATCAGGCGAGCCGGAACCCGCTGCCGGAAATCCTCCAGTCTACCGGCCGGATACTGAGGCCGCGGTTGGTGTGCAGTTTTGCGGAGTGCGTTTTCGCTACGCGGCGGATGAACCGTGGGTGTATGACGGCCTTGACCTGGAAATAGAGCCGGGAAGCAAAATTGCCGTCACCGGACCAACCGGAACCGGCAAAAGCTCGCTCGTGAACCTGCTTGTGAAGTTCTACCAGCCCCAGGAAGGAACCATACTGGTGGGAGGAATAGATCTTGAAACGCTCTCGCAGGAAGAGGCGGCCGCGTTCTTTTCCGTCTCTGAGCAACGCACGCACCTCTTCCATACAACCATTAGGGAAAATCTGCTTCTCGCCCGGGAGGATGCCGCTGAGAGCGAGTTATGGGATGCCTTGAACGTCGCGCAGGTTGGATCCTTTGTCGCGTCACTTCCGGAGGGACTGGATACTATCGCCGGAGAAACCGGGACGGCGCTCTCCGTAGGACAGGGGCGCCGCATTGGTATTGCGCGCGCGCTTCTCTCTCGCGCGCCCGTGCTCATTCTCGATGAACCGACTGAAAGCCTGGACAGCCGCACGGCTGGCGCACTCATAGGATCCGTGTTTGCTCGAGCCGGAAAGAGGACGCTCATCCTCATCACCCATCTCACCTACGGACTGGATCGGGTTGACCGCGTTATTCAGATTGAGGAGGTTGCCCGCCGGAATTACATGATGTAGGCGGCAGGATGGCGCTCAAATCCAATCCGTGGGTAGTAGTCAACGGCTGCCGGGGCGGAAAGCAGAACCAGTTTTGTGTTCGCTCCGCCAAGCCGCCTTGTTTCCGCTACAAGCCGGGTACCGATCCCGCGGCGCTGGTACGCAACATCCACGGCCAGATCTGAGAGGTAGGTAACGTAGACCCAGTCCGTGAGAGAACGGGCAATACCAACAAGTTGCTCGCCGTCCCAGGCGGTGATCACCAGGTTGGCGTTTTCCATCATGGCAGCCATCGTTTCCCGGTCATCCACCGGCCGGCGCTCTCCAAGAGTGGAAACGCGGTAGAGCCGGATCACCGCATCAAGGTTAAGGTGCGTATTGCTTCTGTATCTGATCTGATTCTCGCTCATCGTGTTTCTCCACCAGACCAAGCCCCAAGTGAAACGCATCCACGTTGCGAGCTGCGCTTTCTCCGGAAAAGCGGTCTGTTATTGCCGCCTCCAATGAAGCCGGGCGAACCGCCCCGGTAAGGGCTACCACCACGCCAAGCATACACATGTTGAGCGCCGTTGCCGATCCCTGGCGATCCGTTACCGTGTCCGCCATGGGAAAGCTCTTCTGTCTGGCATCAACATAGCTGTGTACCTGCACCATTCGAGAGTCAACCACCAGGTGGCCGCCCGGCCGGATCAGCGTGTAGTACGCGCCGTACGCCTTCTGGTGCAGGCATACCAGCACATTTGCCTGATCCACCCTGGGATAGCGGATCTCCTCGTGAGACACAATGAGATCTGCCCGCGCAATTCCGCCGCGCGCTTCCGCGCCGTAGGACTGTGACTGCACCGCCTGGAGCCCTTCATGGATCACGGCCGCTTCTCCAAGCACTACCGCCGCGGTAATCACGCCCTGACCGCCCACTCCGGCAAACACAAACCGCGCAATCACGCTCCTGCTCCCCGAACGCGAGAAACCAGTTTCTCGTATTCTTCACAGTATTCCGGCGCTTGTCGCTGGACAAAAACGCCGCGCGGAATCAGGTCTCCATCCTTTTCAAGCGCGGAAGACCCAAGGCGGGCCGTACGCTCCTTGAAGTTACGCAACATCTGGACCGCGCTCCCCTCGTTATTCTTACGCCCAAAGTAGGTTGGACACTGGGAAAACACCTCCACCACAGAGAATCCGCGATGGCCGATCGCCTGCTTTAAAAGCTTCTCAAGCTCCGTCACGTGGTAGGTAGTAGTGCGCGCCACAAACGTTGCGCCGGCGGCCGTGGCCAGCGCCACCACATCAAAGGCGTTGTCAATGGAAGAAAAGGGCGCCGTAGTTGCGTTCACCGCACAGCCGGATAGGGGAGAAAACTGGCCTCCTGTCATGCCGTATATGCGGTTATTCAGCACAATGGCGGTTAAATCGATATTTCGTCTTGCCGCGTGAATGAAGTGGTTTCCGCCAATGGCAAGGGCATCTCCGTCTCCCATGGGCACCAGAACCTTCACATCCGGCTTGCTCATCTTTATACCCGTCGCAAATGCCAGCGCCCTGCCGTGCAGCGTATGCAGCGTGTGGAAGTCCACATAGCCGGAAATTCGTGCGGAACAGCCAATGCCGGAAACCATCACAATATCGTTCTTTGAAAGTCCCAGGGACTCCACCGCCCGCAAAAGGGCGTTGAGCACAATCCCGTGCCCGCACCCCGGACACCAGAGATGCGGAAAGAAGCGTTTTCTCACGTAGTCTGTCACTGCCATCTCACGCCCCTTTGCCGCGGACAATCCTGAGCACGTTTAGAATATCCACCGGCGCAATAAACTGCCCGTCCACCCGGTTTGCCAGGTAGACGCTGCCCGGCCGGGAAACCGCCCCGCGCACCGAGTGGTACACCTGTCCCATATTCATTTCCGCCACCACAACCACTGAGGCCCGCTCGCACATCTCCCTGACCAACTGCGCCGGAAAAGGCCAGAGCGTTTCAAGCTCAAGAAGACCTATGCGCTCTCCACTTGCGCGCAGGCTCCACACAACCTGCCGCGCGGAGCGTGAAGCTGACCCGTAGGAAACCACCAGCTGATCCGCGTCCTGGGTGAAATACTCCCGGTAGGAGGCAAGCTGATCTGCACGCAGCTCTATCTTGTCTACCAGGTGGTGGTGCAGCTCATAGACCACGCGCGGCTGTGTTGAAGGAAACCCCCACATATCGTGGTAGAGGCCCGTCACGTTGTAGCGGTGCACACCGCCAAAATCCGACATCGGCAGGCGGCCGTCCTCGCGGGCCAGATAAGGATGGTAGTCCACGCCCTCGGGAACGGACGTGCGCAACCGGTCCACCAGCTCAATCTCACCGGGGTCTGGAATAGTCACCTGCTCCCGCATATGTGCCAGCGCCTCGTCGTAGAGAAGAATCACCGGACTGCGGTACGCCTCCGCCGCGTTGAACGCCTTCACCGTCACCTCAAAGAGCGCCTGGTGACTGGACGCCGTGAAGACAATCATCGCGTGGTCGCCGTGGGTTCCCCACCTCGCCTGGTTCACATCGCCCTGACCCGCCTGTGTGGGAAGCCCCGTCGACGGCCCGCCGCGCATCACATTCACAATCACGCACGGGATCTCCGCCATAATCGCGTAGCCCAGCGACTCCTGCATCAGGGAAAAGCCTGGCCCGCTGGTAGCCGTCATTGACTTCTTCCCCGTAAGAGACGCCCCAATCACCGCACACAGCGATGAAATCTCGTCCTCCATCTGGATAAACGTCCCGCCGGCTTCCGGCAATCGGCGGGAGAGCATCTCCGCTATTTCAGAAGAAGGAGTAATTGGATAGCCGGCAAAAAACCCCAGCCCCGCGTAGAGCGCCGCCTGGACGCACACCTCGTTCCCCTGCAGGAACCTGATGCCGCCGGCCATCACGCGCCCGCCTCAGCTCGATCACCCGCCGCCACGCGGACCTCAATTGCCAGGTCGGGGCAAAGCCGCGCGCACAGCCCGCACAGCGTGCACGCATCCGGGTGTGCCGGCACCGCCTTTTCCTCCTTGTCCAGAATGAAAACCGATGTAGGACAGAATTCCACGCAAATTCTGCACCCTTTGCACCAGCTGCGGTTTACGACAATTTCATCAAGGATTTTTCTGGGCATGAAACCTCCCGGACCAGGGGGACGAAGGTAGTGGTGCGAAAATTGTTGGTGGCAAAAATCCGGATCTTCTCCTGCAATTGAGAGGCTCGAGAGCGGCCCCCGGGAACGCGCAAAAGGCTCACCAACAATATTCGCACCAGTAAAATCAGGATACCATGACCCATGGGGGCCGGCAACTTAATTTCCCCCTCCCTCCGCTGGCTCCGGAACCCCGCCCGTGTTATCTTTGTCCCATGGAGATTAGAGTACTTTCATTTGACGGATGTCCCAACGCGCAGCCTGCCGCAGAGCTGGTACACAGCGTGGTGGATGATCGCGGCCTCCCGGCACGGATCACGGAAATTTCCGTGGAAAATGCGGAGGATGCCGCACAATATCACTTTCTCGGCTCGCCCACTATCCAGGTAGACGGGCGCGATATCGAGGCTTCCCGGCGGGATGATGAACCGTCGTTTTCGTGCCGCGTTTACGCGGAGAATGACGGGAATAACGGCGTTCCCGCGCGGGCGCTTCTGGAAGCGGCCCTTGCCGAGTCATAGCGATGATTGCTGAGCGCTGTCTGAGAGCAGGACGCAGTGCAGGTGGTCGCGCGAGCGCCCCTCATAGGCAAATCCAAGTTTTTCAACCACGCGGATACTGGCCGCGTTCTCACGCCTGATATTTGCTTCAAGCCGGTGCAGATTGTGCTCCCGGACCAGAACGCGGCAAAAGGCGCCAAGCGCCTCACTCATGAGCCCGCGCCCACAAACCCGATGATCCGACCCGGCTCCCACTCTTTCAGGAACGTCCGGTTCCTGAGATAGTAGTCCCGCGCACGCCGTGCGTCTCGCGGGGTGAGGACACTGAGAAGAAGCCGTTCTGTCCGGTAGTTTTTCTGCCCGCGGCTCACGGATCCACGTAGCCAAACCGCTTCACGTAATCACGGACCACCCGTGCATCACGATCCTGGATCTGGTCCGCGAACGTCGCAAGCAACTGGTGATCAAAGCGGAGGCCTGAGTAGAGCAGCCAGTGCGCCTTGTTAATGCGGATGCGTCCGAGCTGGATCAGCCAGTTGTTTCCCGCAGCGCGTCCCCGGGAAAGCGCGTTCTCGCCCAGGCTGCGATACACCTTGTAGGTATCAACGTAGGCGGTCAGGAGCACCTCTTTTGCGGCCGGCGTGAGCTCACCCGGAGTCCCGAGCGGCTGGTACACACGTATCACCTGTCCCGGTTCAATGAGATCCGGATTTGGAAAATCAGCTCGGTTAAGCATGTAGAGATCCGGCCAGAGGTGGACGCTCGGCCAGTAACTGCCGGCTATGTCGTAGAAGGTGTCACCTTCTTTCACGGTGTGTCGGGCGATGACCTCTCGCGTCCCAACTGAGGCCGGCTGCTCGGAGGGTTGCGCAGGCGCTGCGCTTTCCGCCGGTGCGGGCTCCGCCTTCTGCGGTGCCGGCTCTGCTGGCTCCGCCGGTTCCTGCGGTTGGGTCTGAGCCGGTTCGGTGGCCGCCTGTGGTTCAGGCTGGCTGTTCACAGCCTGAGCCGATTCCCGGATCCGCTCAGGCAGCAGACCGGGAAATGCAAAAAGCACCACCACAGACGCAATGTCAAAGAGCGCGAGAATGATGATGAAGATAAGGACGTGACGCCGACCAATTTTGAACTGGTCCATGTTATCTGCCATGCTCTCCATTATAGTGATTTTCGGCACACTTTCGTATAATGACAAGAGAAACTACCATTACCGGAGCGTACCATGACTATGGGCCCTGGTCCCGAGAGACCGCTTTTTGTAGAGCTTCCATTTCAGATCAAGACCTACGATATTGATTTTGCGGCGCATGTAAGCAACATCGTCTATATCCGCTGGCTGGAAGACCTGCGGCTTGAGATCTTAAACCGTTACTTTCCGCTGGACGCGCAAATGGAACAGGGATACGCTCCGGTCCTGGTAAAGACGGAAATCTCCTACAAGAATGCCCTCCGGCTGGGAGACGCGGTTGTGGGACGGATGTGGGGATCTTCCCTTGGCCGCGTGAAGTTCTCCCTTACCGGCGCATTCACCTGCGCAGAGGACGTGGCGGCCACCTTTAACCAGACCGGGGTCTTTGCCAGCCTCAAGACAGGCCGGGCCATCCCGGTGCCGGAAGGCCTGCGGGAGGTATATGAGGCGCATCTTGCAGGATCGCAACAATGAGTGCCCCGCGCTGCCGCCTGCCGCGCAGCGTGATAATTGGACTCGTTGCCGTGACAATTGCCTCGTGCGGCAGTGACCGCGGGCCGGGGTCCCGGCCAGGCCGGTCAGGCGGGGCCGCTTCTTTTCCCCGGGAGGTAACGGTGCAGGAAGATCTTGGCTACCCAAAGGACGCTGTTCTTGTCATTGTCCACGTGGATGATCTGGGAATGCACCGTGATGAGACCGATGCGTCACTTGAAACCATGCGGTACGGTCTGGCACGGACCGGTTCGGTCATGGTTCCGGCACCGGATTTCCGTCGCTTCACGGAGCTCTGGAAAGCAGATCCCACCCTGGACGTTGGCATTCACATTACGCTTAACAGCGAGTGGAAGCGCTTCCGCTGGCCGGCTGTTCTCAGCCCTGCGGAAGTTCCCTCGCTTCTTGATCCGGACGGCTTCCTCTGGAGGAACCAGGATCTATTCATGGAGTACGCGGACCCGGCGGAGGCGGTAAAGGAAATGGAGGCGCAGGTCATGACCGTCCTGGCCCACGGCCTCTCCCCCACCCACATAGACCCGCACATGGGAACCGTTTTCTACCGAGAGGAACTCTTTCAGGCGATGGTCCGCCTGGCCGGGGAGTACAATCTGGTCATCCCCTACGCGCCGCCGGAAAAGCTGCAATTGCTGCGCCGGCAGGGTTTTGTGGTTGCAGACAGCTTTAACGGATTCTATGAGATAGCAGGCGAAGAGTCAGATCCCGGGGTACGCCGCCGCACCTATTACAACTGGCTGCGCGGCCTCGGCCCCGGTGTGCACTTCCTTTACATCCACCCTGCCCGCGTGACTGACGAGCTTGCCGGGATCATAGAAACACCGTACGTGCGCTCGGGAGACTTTGATATCTGGACCGGGAGCGAGACCGCCGCACTCGCGGATGAGCTTGGCATACACTTCATCGGTATCCGTGAGCTGCAGAAAGTGCAGGAAAAGCGGATGGCCGCACCCTCCGGCGGCACGTGAGAGCCGGCTACAGCCTGTGATCGCTTAAGATGCGGTCCAGGTTATACGCGGCGCTGATGAGTGCCAGGTGCGTAAAGGCCTGGGGAAAGTTTCCAAGCGCTTCACCGGTGGGACCGGTTTCCTCCGCAAAGAGACCCAGGTGGTTTGCGTAGCCGAGCATTTGCTCAAAGATGAGGCGCGCGTGATCCAGGCGTTCGGGATTGCTCGCCCCCTCCCGGGTCATCGCATCCACCAGCCAGAAGCTGCAGATATTAAACGTGCCCTCTTTGCTTTCCAGGTTGTCCGGACTGTTACTCACGTTGTAGCGGTAGGTGAGGCTGTTTGATACCAGGCCGCCCTCCCGGGGAGATCTCAGGGTCTGGTCCAGCGTGCCAACCATGCGGCGGTCTGTGGGAGAGACAAAGAAGACAAGCGGCATGACCAGGGTGGCCGCGTCCAGCGTGTCTCCATCGAAATACTCTACAAAACTGCCCAGCTCTTCATTGAACCCGTGCTCCATGATGGTCTCATAGATTTCATCGCGTACCTGGTGCCAGCGGTCCCGCTCCGAGGGATAGGCAAGCTGGTCCGCCAGCCTGATTCCGCGGTCAAGCGCCACCCAGCACATGAGCTTTGAATAGGTAAAGTCCTTCTCCGCTCCCCGGAACTCCCAGATGCCGGCATCCTTCTGTTTCCAGTTTTCACAGACCCAGTTGACCAGGCGGCGCAGGTCTATCCAGAGGTCGTACGATATGGGAGTGGCGTACTTATTGTAGAGATAGACGGCGTCCATGAGCGCCCCGTAAATATCGAGCTGGCGCTGCTGATACGCCCCGTTTCCAATGCGCACCGGTGATGAGCCTTTGTATCCTTCAAGGTGGTCAAGCGTTCTCTCGGCAAGCTCATGTTCCCCGTCCACCCCGTACATGATCTGAAGCGATCCGTCTTCCGCCAGCTCATGTGCGCGCGCTTCTATCCACTTCATGAATTGCGCCGCCTCCTCAGTAAACCCAATGCGCAGCAGGCTGTAGAGCGTGAACGCCGCGTCCCGGATCCAGGTGTAGCGGTAGTCCCAGTTGCGTTCCCCGCCGATGTGCTCGGGCAGGCTGCAGGTGGGAGCGGCCACAATGGCGCCGGTCTGATGGTGGGTGAGAAGCTTCAGCACAAGCGCGGAGCGGCGTACTATCTCGCGCCACCGGCCGGTATAGGTGCACTGCGATATCCAGTCGCGCCAGAACGCTACGGTCCGTTCAAAGAGCTGATGCGACTCTTCCATGGAGAGGCGATGAGACTCCGCGTGAGATCCTTCTTTTGGCGCTTCATGCAGGACAAAGGTTGCAGAGTCTCCCTCTGAGAGCGTGAAGCGCGTGTGCACCCCTGGTCCGTTTGTGAGAATTCCGCGCTCTTCCCGCTGATTTCCGCTCAGCTCGTCCAGGGAGAGTTCTGTCTCGCTGGTCAGCGCCAGGGAAAGATCTTCGGACTCAAAGAGCGCGCCGTGCTTGCCAATGCTTGCCGTATGCGGTGTCCGGCCGTAGTTGAACGAGGGATAGCAGTCAATGAGCAGATCCAGACTTCCGCGGACCATGCTCACGCGCCTTACCACCTCAGGTGAACCGTCCTCTCCGCCCACGCCCCCAACCGGCATATAGTCAACCACGTCTACCACGCCGTCGGTGCAGAAGAAGCGGGTGACCAGGACGTTGGTATCCGGCCAGTAGAACTGCTTGGTTGTTACCCGCTCCTCAACCGGCGCAATACGGAAGTAGCCTCCGCGCTTATCATCAAGGATGGCGCCAAATACGCTTGGAGAGTCAAAGCGCGGGAAACAAAACCAGTCAATCATGCCGTTCATCGCGCACAGCGCAATGGTCTTCATATCGCCAATAATGCCGTGATTCTCAATAGGTTGATACGCCATACCGTTTCCCCTATCCGCCCGTGGTAAATCCAGGATAAAGCATCATACCGCCGTCAACGTACATGGTGGCACCGGTCACGTAGTCGGAAAGATCGGAGGCAAGCCAGACCGCCATGCGGCCCACATCCCGGGTTTCTCCAATGCGGTCATACGGAATCTTGGTCATGAGCCTCTCGTACGCGTCCTCGCTCTCCCACGCCTGCCTGTTAATGGGCGTGCGGATAGCCCCCGGCGCAATTGCGTTGACGCGGATCCGGTCCGCGGCAACCTCCTGGGCGATTGTCTTCATCATCATGAGAATGCCGCCCTTGCTCGCGGTGTAGTTCACGTGCCCCGCCCAGGGGATTTCCTGGTGCACTGAGCTCATGCAGATGATCTTTCCGGTGGCACTTGATACCTCGGGCTCCGCTCCCCGCCGGCGGAACTCCCGCACCGCCGCGCGTGAGCAGAGAAACTGCCCGGTCAGGTTTACCCCAATGACCTTGTTCCACTGTTCTATACTCATATCCGCAAAGGGGGCGTCATCCTGAATACCGGCGTTGTTGACCAGGATATGAAGCGTCCCAAACTCCTTCCGAATACGGGAGAACATTTGCCCTACCTCATCCTCCCGGGAGACATCCGCCTTCAACGCCATTGCGCGCACACCGTTCTCGCTGATCTTCTCCGCCAGTTCCTGTGCGGAATCAGGATCCGTCACGTAGTTCACCACTACGTTGGCCCCGGCAGCTCCAAGGGCCAGGGCCACGCCCTTTCCAATCCCGGAGTTCGCGCCGGTCACCAGTGCCGTCTGTCCAGAAAGGATATCAGTAAGCACGTGTTCCGGTACCACCGGTTCTCTCCCGTTTTCCCTGCTCTGTTCGTTCATATTCTACCCTTTAGAAAAGGTACGGAAATCCTGAGAGAAGGGCCAACCCAAAGAGCAACGTATGGGCAAGGTTGTTGCGCTGTGTCGGGAATGCGTTATACTGACGGAAATCCGAAATGAGTGATCATACCGAGCTCCGCAAGCTGAAAACACAGTTCTATCGCTGGCTGCTCATTGATGAAATGATAGCCGCCGGCCGCTACCCAAATGCGCAGTCAATGTCTGTGGAAATTGAAGTGAGTTCCCGGACCATCAAGCGGGACATCGAATATTTCAGAGACATGATTGGCGCTCCTATTGCATATGACCGGGCACGGCGCGGTTACTATTACACGGAGGCAAACTACCGGCTCCCGCTCCTTCTCATGCAGGAAAGCGAAATATTTTCCATCTTTCTTGCCGAAAAGGTGCTTGCGCAGTACAGAAACACGCCACTGTACCAGAGCCTCAAGACCGTCTTTGAAAAACTTACCGGCTACCTGCCTGACACTGTTTCCATTCCCACCAATATGCTCCAGGACAACTTCTCCATGTTCACAGAGCCCGCCCCGGAACTTGACCAGGCGGTCTGGCAGGCGGTCTTTAACGCGCTGCGGGACAGCCTCACCTTGAGTTTTGATTACCGCAACCCCGGAAGAAGCGAAGCGATAAGAAGGAACGTTGACCCGTACCACGTGGTGTGTTACCGCGGAGAGTGGTATCTCATCGGGTTTTGTCATTACGGGAAAGCGGAGCGAATTTACGCGTTAAGCCGTATGCGGAATGCCGTGGCCACTGCCTCATCCTTTTCCCGCCCGGCCACGTTCAATGCAGAGGAATATTTTGGAAATCACTTTGGGATATTCCGCGGCGAAGAAGAGTATCAGGTGCAGCTTCACTTCTGTGTGGAAGCCGCCCCGTACGTGCTGGAACGCAAGTGGCACCACACGGAAGTGAAAGAAGGACAGGCAGACGGAAGCGTCATGCTCACGTTCTCCACCAATCATCTCTTTGAGGTGAAACGCTGGGTTCTCTCATGGGGAAAGGAAGTCACGGTGATTGCGCCGCTAGAGTTGCGTGAGGACGTTCAACGTGAGCTCGCCGCCGCGGCCCGAAACTACGGCGGGTAGAGGCGGCACAAACGCCGATAAAAAGGGAGACGCGGAGCCCTGCTGCTTTGTCTCTGTGCGTCTTTGTCTGCTATGCGCCGATAGTGGCTACGCTTACGCTCTGACGCTTCCAGGCTTTACCGATTTCACCTGGATTGTGGCCGGCACTTGGCAGCTGCCGGAGTCTGGGCTATGTCCGGTCACCCGGACAGTCGCGCTTGCTCCCCTGTCTCCCGTCTATTCGCATCACTACCTACGGGCCATCACGGAAATCAACAAGCGTAGTAAATGACACAGCCCGAAGCGCCCGGTTCAGACCACGGAACTCACTGCGTACGCGGGCAAGCTCCTCCCGCGTCTCAGGAAAAGAAGCCGCCGGCGGGGTGGTGATGTCCCGGCCCTCCTTGTAGATGACTTTCACGTATGCTGATTGAATGAGAAGCTCGTGAAGCTCTGCAATACGCTGGCCCAGCGCTTTCCGCTCTTCAAGGGCGCGTGCAATGCTCATTGATTCTCCGGCAACTTCAACCTGGTTCCGGTAGTTTGTCTCCTGAATAGCACTTCCAAGCATGATGCGTTTGCGTTCGAGAGCGCGAAGCTCTTTGCGAAGCGCCGCAAGTTCTACGCCGGGCGATGGAACGCTGTGTTCTTCCTCCTCTGCCGGGCGGCTCCAGTGCGACTCCTTCTTCCGGCCCTCCGGCAGGAGATCACGGAGATCCTTGATCCGGGCATCATATTCGCCCCGAAGCTCGAGCGCCTCATAGAGGTAGAGAGATCCGTGTTGGTCTGGCACGCAGTGTTACTCCTCTGTCAGGTTTTGACATAAGTTTACTGCGCGCGGGGTGACAGATAGTGTCCCGCCGGTTAATGCATGTCAAAAAGTGTAATGTAGACGGAAGCAAGCACCAGATTGACCAGGGTGATCACTGCGCCGTACTTGGTGAAATCCATGAACGAGATATGAAAACCGCTCTTGCGCGCCATGCCGGCGGAGATGACGTTTGCCGAGGCGCCAACAAGGGTGCCGTTACCGCCCAGACATGCGCCAAGGGCAAGGGACCACCAGACAGGCTGAATTGCGGCCTGTCCCAGGGAGCCGCCCAGGTGATGAACCAGCGGGATCATGGTTGCCACATAGGGTATGTTATCCACAATGGCGGATACCACGCCGGAAAGCCAGATCATAAGCATTGAGGTCACCTCAATGTTTCCCGCGGTAATATCGATCATCTTCTGCGCAAGCGCACTGATCACGCCAAGCCGTACCAGGCCGCCCACCAGCACAAAGAGCCCTATAAAGAAGAAGATGCTCCCCCACTCTATCTCTGAGAAAAAGCGGTCAATCTCCTTTCCACCGTTTAAGAGCATGAGGAACGCCGCACCGGTGAGCGCAATTGCTCCCGCCTCAAGTTTGGTCACTTCCTGCAGAAGAAAGCCCACAATGACCAGTCCCAGCACCACCAGCGATTTTATCAACAGCGGCCGGTCCACAATGGACTTGCTTTCATCCATCTCCATGATCACAAGCCGACGTTCTTCAGTGGTTTCCAGCTGTGACCTGAAGAAGAGGTAGAGGAGCCCCAGGTCGACGATGAGAATCACAAACACGGCCGGTCCCAGATTGGTGAGGAAATCCAGGAAGGTGAGATTTGCGGCACTTCCCACCATCACGTTTGGCGGATCACCCACCAGCGTTGCGGTTCCTCCCACGTTGGAGGCAATTGCCTCACTGATGAGAAGCGGTACCGGGGAGACCCCCAGCTCCACCACAATCATCATGGTGACCGGGGAGAGGATGAGAATGGTCGTCACATTGTCAAGGAGTGATGAAAACACCGCGGTCACCAGAGAGAGCAGTACGAGTATCCGGGTAGCGTGGCCCCGTGCAAACTTTGCCATCTTAATCGCCACGTACTGGAAGATCCCACTGTCCTTGGTGATACCCACAATGATCATCATGCCCAGAAGCAGGAAAATGACATTCCAGTCCACCGCTTCAAAGGCGCGCTCCTCCCCAATAATGCGGAACACCATGAATAGGGACGCGCCGGTGAGCGCGGCAACGGTCTTGTTTATGATCTCTGTGGATATCAGGACGTACACAATGAGAAAGATGGATATGCCAATTCCAATGTGTACGGTCATGTGGCCCCTCTCAGAACTTTGGTGAGTATGTCTGAATCCCGAACAACGCCTACAATTCTGCCGCGGTGAAGGACGGGAAGCGAGCTGCGTTTGCTGCGTTCCAGCCTGAGCGCCGCTTCAACTATGGAGTCATCCACGTCCAGGGAAATCTCAAGCGAGTGCATGACGTCCTGCACCTTGATCTTGTCCTCGCGCCGCAAGAGTTCGTCAAACGGCTCAAAGGAACGCACAAAGCGGAGGCTGCCCATTTGCTGTGCGTAGTCGGGAATTCCCAGCCTGATCAGATCAAGGACTTCCACCTCTCCCAGGAGATTGCTCTCCTGGTCAACCACCAGCGCGTAATTCCACTTGCTGTCATAGAGAATGTCGATGAGTTCCTTCACCGTCTTTCCCGCGGTTACCGTAATAGGCGGGGTGAGCATGATATCCCGTACCGTGCGCTGCCGTTCAACCGGCGTACTCGCCCCCGCAAGCGCGGCGGCAAACTGTTCCCGGGTTTCGGAGGATATGAGCCGTCCAAAGACCTCATCGTCTCTGGAGAGTTTCACCAACGTGGATAACACGTTCAGGTATGGGCCGGGCGCCTGGTCACTGGCAATCATGAGTACCATAAGCCGGACATTGATTCCTTTAACCCGTAGGGGAGCGGCCGGGATGGCCACGCCTACTACCAGAGACTCCAGCTCCGGTAGCCTGATGTGCGGAAGCGCTATCCCGGATTTAAATACCGTGCCGCCCTCCCGTTCCCGTTTCATGATCCGGTCAAAGAGCGATTGCTTTGATTCGGTAAACGGATGCATCTGGTAGACGCCGTCCAACAGGCGGCCAATCGCGTCCTTCTTATTCCGCGCGGTCAGGCCGGCTACAAAGAACTGGTCGTTAAATACGTCTGCAAGCTCCATAGGCTTAATGTAACACATTCCCGACGCCATCGTGCCTTGCAGACAGCGTGGATATGCCCTATCATTGACCGGAACTTTCCCCGCTATTGCAAGGAGATGTGCACCATGAAGGTCCGCACCGCGCTGTTCGTGCTCATTGCCATAAACTTTTTCAGTCTCCTGGTGGTCGGATTTGTGGCAACGCAAACCGTGACTCAGCTAGACTCAGCCTTCCATTTTCAGCTTTCCGCACGGCAGGTGGACAAGCAGGTGTGGAAACTGCAGGGAAGAACGTTCACTCTGTTTAGCACCGCAGATTTTGCAACCGCCTACCGGGATTGGGAGAACGCCAGCAAGGAATACATTGGCGCACATGAGGAACTGCTTGCCCGGGCGCAGACGACCGTAATTAGCACCGCGGCCATGGAGAAGCGGGAAGAGACGCTTTCCAACTACTTCAACCAGGTGAAAGATCAGATTTCGAGCATTGAGGATACTATCACCAAGCTGCAGGCAGACGGCTTCTCTTTAGAGGGGACCGGCCTGACCCGCCGGCTCGCCACGGAGCCCGGCCTTTACGGAATATTCCGCCTCACAAATTTACTCGATACCCTCGTTCTCTTCCTGGACGATCAAGAATCGATGATTATATCGGACATCATAGACGCTCATGGCGCGCAACTGGAAAAACTCGAACGCAACCGGCTGTTCATGATTGCCGGCGCCGGCATCGCCATCCTCCTGATCATGGTCCTCTACGTTGCGCTCTTTGCCCGCAACCTGTACCGGAAAATTTCCCGGCTTGGCACAACGCTGGAACATCTTTCGCAGGGAGATCTCACGGTAGAGATTCAGGCCCGCGGCGCGGATGAAATTGCTCAGATTGCGCGTCATATCCAGCGTCACACTGAAGAGCTTTCTTCTGTCATTGAAAACGTGCAGGGAAGCATTCGGGAATCCGAACATCTGAAGGATACCCTGACCGCCACCAGCGAACAATCAACCGCAGCGGTGCATCAAATGACTTCCAACATCGATTCCATCGGCAAGCAGATCACCACGCTAAATGGGCGCATTGCCGCAACCGGACAGTCTGTTTCAGAGATCTTCTCCCGGGTCCAGGACCTCACGGGACAAATAGAGGACCAGTCCTCCGCCGTCACGCAGTCTTCCAGCGCAGTTGAAGAAATGGCCGCGTCCATAGAAAGTGTTGCCAGGATCACCACGGCCAGAACGGAAGCGTCCGGCAGACTGGTATCCGTCACGGAAACGGGAAACGAAAAGGTTGCCGCAACAAATGAGGTGATTAAAGGGATTGCTCAGTCTGTGGAAGATATCATGGCAATCATCGGAATCATTAATCAGATTGCCGGGCAAACCAGCATCCTTTCGTTGAATGCCGCTATAGAAGCCGCTCACGCGGGGGAGTACGGACACGGCTTTTCTGTAGTAGCGGAGGAGATCAGGTCGCTCTCTGATTCCACAAACCAGAATGCAAAACGCATTCGAAAATCGCTTGAAGAGATCTCCCGCAACGCCATGAAAGCACAGGAACTCAGCGATGAAAGCGCCAATTCCTTTGGAGCGGTCCGGCAGGAAGTCGGCAGTTTCATAGACTCCCTCAAAGAAATATCTGCCACCACGGAGGAGCTCTCCTCCGGAACCCGGGAAATGCTGAAATCCACTACAACCCTCACACAAGCAACGGACCGCATTCGTGATGCGGGAGAGGGTATTGAGTCGGGAACACGGGATATTGACAGGTCAATGGAGGATGTACGCGGTATCTCACAGGAGGTGCAGCAGGCAATCAAGGAAATCGGTGTCGGCACACGGGAAATATCTGCGGGCATGAATGAGCTCAATGAGATCAGCCGGAGAACGAGTGACCAGATAGACCTCCTGGCAACCACTATCACGCGTTTCACCGTTGCGAAAAATGAAGAAGCGGTACTTTTGGAAGAAGAGCCTGTCTCCCACAGCGGGTCGCAAAATTAGACCCGCGCGGCCCTCCGGGTGTGGTCTAACTACCCTGGGAACCGTTCAAACTTGCGTTTTGCCCGGACGCTTTTCGCATTGCCTCAAAGAACCCGTCCAGCGTGGCGCGCGCGCGGCCAAAAACGGAGTCCGGCTCCATTGAACCGTCCGGACGCCTGCCGGCTTTTTCTCCCGTGAGGATCTCTATTCCTTCGTCAATAGTTGACACCGGATACACGGAGAACGATCCGTTGGAAATGGCTTCTGCCACGTCCGGCCGGAGCATAAGGTTCTGCACGTTTGCCTGCGGCACAATGACTCCCTGCTTTCCGGTGAGTCCGCGGGTGCTGCACACGTCAAAGAACCCTTCAACCTTTTCGTTAATGCCGCCTACTGCCTGCACCTGGCCGTTCTGATTAACCGATCCGGTCACCGCAATGTTCTGCGCAAGCGGGGCATGGGAAAGGGCGGAAAGAAGCGCGTAGAGTTCCGCACTGCTCGCGCTGTCCCCCTCAACGCCTCCGTAGCTCTGCTCAAAGACCAGACGGGCGGACATGGCAAGGGGGTATTCCCGGGAGAAAACCGCCGAAAGGAAACCTGAGAGAATGAGCACGCCCTTACTGTGAATGGGGCCGCCCAGCTTTGCTTCCCGTTCAATGTCTATGACACCGTCTTTTCCAAGTCCAACCGTAGCGGTGATGCGGTTTGGACGCCCAAAGGTAAAGTCGCCGGTATCAAGCACTGCCAGCCCGTTCACCTGTCCCTCACGCTCATCTTCGGTATCAATGAGGATACCTCCCTGGGCTATGAGCTCGGCAATCTTGTCCCGGATCAGGCTGGAGCGGTAGACTTTTTCATCCAGCGCTTTCTGCACATCGGCCGCCGTGATCTTCCCGTTTCCGGACTTGGACGCCCAGAATGCCGCCTCACGGACCACATCCGTGATATCACCAAAACGCGTGGAAAGCTTTTCCTTGTGTTCCGCCAACCGGCACGCGTATTCCAGAAGCCGCGCGGTTCCCTCGGAAGCCATGGTTCCCAGCTCTTCGCGCCGGGTAAACGTGGCAAGAAAGTTGACCATGCTCTCCATGTTCTCATCGTTTACATTCATCACCGTGTCAAAATCTGCCTTCACCTTAAACAACTCCGGAAAATCGTCATCGTTGCGGTGAAGCAGGCCGTGCACCAACGGCCTCCCAATAAGCACTATTTTCACGTCAAGCGGAATCGGCTGCGGCCGTAAAGACTTTACAGACATGAGCCCCAGCTGTTCCTGCATCTCTTCTATGCGCAACTCGGCCCCCGCGAGCGCGCGCTTGAGCGCATCCCAGCTTCCCATGTTGCGGAGCACGTCAATCACCGGCAACACCAGGAATCCGCCGTTTGCCTTGAGCATGGAACCCGCCTTGATCAAGGTGTAGTCCGTGTTCAGGGCGCCCATTTGCATCTCTTTTTCTATGCGGCCAATCAGGTTAATGTAGGTTGGATTGAGCTCCACTACCACCGGCGCACCGTCGCGGTCTGAGTTGTCCACCACCACGTTCACCTGAAACTTCTGAAAGAACTGCTGCCGCATGATATGAAGCTGACGCTTCACCTGCGGCTGCACATTTTGACCCTGCTGTTCGGGATCGCTTTTCAGTGTATCGATATTATCCAGGATGTCCGCCTGCACGGCGTCCAGATAATCCTGTACCTTCCGGCTGTCCGCGTACTTCTCCTTGATGTCTTCAACCGGACCGGATATGCGGTTCAGCACCACCTGGCGATCCAGTTCCTTCACCTTGTCCTGCGCCTCGCGGTCCAGCTTGCGGTACGCTTTCTGGCTGTTCCTGATCTCTTCCTGAAGCTCTTCCTTACGTAAGTCTATAGATTCGCGTTCATCAGAAGACAACTCCTGGATCTCATCCTCTTTCATGGGCCGGTCATCTTTCATAGGGACCAGCATGGTGCCCATGACCGTGTTCTGCATCATGAAGCCCTTTTCGCGCACCTTGCGTTGGATTTCATCCGATACTTCCTGCCCCTGCTGCTGCACCTCCTTCAGGGTGCGGTCTCGCTGATTGGAGTACTGGTCGCTCTCAAACACCTGCGGGAGATCGGATTCAAAGAACGAACGCAGATCCTCCATGTCAGATTTGAACTCGTTGCCCTTCCCGGCCGGGAGGTGGATAGCCTGCGGCTGGTAACTATCTTTGAAGTTGTGCACAAAGCACCAGTCGTCCGGCACCGGTTTGCGGGAGGCAAAGCGCTCCAGGAACGCCCGAACCGAGGTCATCTTGCCTATCCCCGGAGGTCCCGCCACAAAGACGTTAAAGCCCTTGCCGGAGACCTGAAGCCCAAACTCCAGAGAAGAAAGAGCGCGGTCCTGTCCAATAATCTTGCGAAGCTTTTCCTGATCCTGTACGCCGGCCTCAGGCAGTGAGGCCGGGTCAATAGTCCTTCGTGCGTCTGCGGGTCTGATGTCTTTTACCATGTAATTGCTCCCTCCGTCTAAGATATGGCGATGCACACGGAATGGCAAAACTCTTCCCCTTGACAGGATCACGGGTGTACCCGGTAATGGAGCAATGAAGCTTCACGTTTCCGCTCTGTTTATATATCCGGTCAAATCTCTCGCGGGTGTGCCCTTGAGCCAGGCGGAACTCACGCCTACCGGCTTCCGGTTTGACCGGAGCTGGATGATTGTGGATCAGTACGATGTTTTTCTCACCCAGCGCCAGCATCCCCGGATGGCGCGTGTGAAGGTGGTGCCTGCCGCGGACTCACTTAAGATTACGGTGCCCGGGTCGCCTGCCGTGGAAGTTCCTGTCAAAGGGGATGCTCCGGTACGCACGGTAACCGTGTGGGAGAACCGCTGTGATGCGGTTGACCAGGGCGACCAGGCGGCGGCGCTTCTGGGCGACTACCTGGGCCGGCCCTGCCGCCTGGTGCGCATGGCCCCCGGTTTCACACGGCAGCTTTCTCAGCGCCATCTTGTGACCGGCCGGGAGGAAGTTGGCTTTGCTGATTCCATGCCGCTTCTTCTGACAGCGCAGGCGTCCCTGGAAGACCTCAATTCCCGGCTCCCGGACCCGGTGGAAATGTCTCGCTTCCGGCCTAATATTGTGGTTGCCGGCGGCACGCCGTTTCAGGAAGACACGTGGAAACGGCTGCGTATTGGGGAGGGAATCTTCCGCGTGGCAAAAAGCTGTATCCGGTGTGAAATCATAACCGTGGACCAGGAAAGTGGAGAGAAGGGCGTCCAGCCGCTTGAAACACTTGGAACCTACCGGACCGGCCCCAAAGGCATAGCCTTTGGCCGCCATCTTGTGCATGAACGCCTGGTGACAATACGCACCGGTGATGAGGTGGAGGTGCTGGAATAGGATGCTGGAAAACAAGGCGTATCAATGGCGGCCGGCGCGCGTGGTGAAAAACAGCGCCGCGGCGCACAATATGATCTCCCTGGTGCTGCGCCCGGACACGTGGATAGCCCACCGTGCCGGACAGCACTATGAAATCCGCCTGGCACGCGGTGAGCTCTCTCGCAAATACTCGGTTGCGGCAAGCTCAGCTGACGAGGGAACGCTCGAGTTCGGCGTCCAGATACTGCCCACCGGGATGGTTTCCCCGCGCCTCGCGCAGGCGCGCGCGGGTGACGCCCTTGAGATTCGCGGCCCCCTGGGGGAGGCGTTTCTCTGGACGCCGGCGCAGGACGGGCCCATGGTGCTGCTCGGCGCCGGATCCGGGGTGACCCCGCTTCTAGAGATGCACGCGGCCTACACCCGGCACAATCCCGCGGGCGCCTGCAGTTTCCTGGTAAGCGCAAAAACCCCGGAACACATATTCTGCTACCATCGTTTCAAGCGCTTTCTCACAGCGCGCTTCACTGCAACAGCGCCGCGGATAGATAAATCCTACCTCAAAGAGAGCGTCGGCTCTCTGACCGACCATCCGGAGACGCGCGCGTGGATTTGCGGTCCTCCCCGCTTCATTGATGCCATGGTTGACTCCATGCTTGAACTGGGACTGTCAGAGGACAGGGTGCGGTCAGAGACCTACCTCTAACCGGCGCCGGCCCGCTACGGGCTACACCGGGAAGGCGCGCCGCAGTTGCCGGACCGCCTGGCGCAGGCGCTCCTCGTTTTCCACCAGCGCAATACGCAGGAACCCCTCCCCGTCCTCTCCAAATCCCAGGCCGGGCGCAACGGCAACCTCCGCTTTTTTCAGGCACTGAATGGCAAACTCTATGGAACCCAGTTCCTTATACGGTTCCGGTATGGGAGCCCAGACAAACATGCTCCCCTTTGGCTTTTCAACCGACCAGCCGGCACGGTTAAGCCCCTCTACCAGGACATCGCGCCGTGCCTGGTAAATGCCCGCCTGCTCCTTCATCTCCGCGTCCGCGTGGCGCAGCGCAATCACCGTTGCAATTTGAATGGCCTGAAAAATGCCGTAATCGTAGTAGCCCTTGATGCTGGCAAGCACCTTGATCATGTCAGCGTTTCCGGAGACAAACCCCACGCGCCAGCCGGCCATGTTGTAGCCCTTGCTCATGGTCATGGTCTCAACGCCCACATCCTTGGCGCCGGCAACCTGCAGGAAGCTTGGCGCGCGGTAGCCGTCAAAGGTGGTAAGACCGTAGGCAAAGTCGTGAATCACGTAGAAGCCGTGGCGCTTTGCAAGCCGCACTATCTCTTTGAAAAAATCGATATCCACCGTGTGCGTGGTGGGGTTGTGCGGGTAGTTCAGGATGAGGATCTTGGGACGCGGCGTGAGCTTCTCACACATCTCGGCAATGTTGGAAAGCAGTGCCTCGTCCCCATGGGCCATGGACACCCCCATCACGTTTGCCCCCGCAATCACCGGTCCGTAGATGTGAATAGGAAATGAGGGCGTAGGGGTGAGCGCAACGTCTCCCGGACCGAGGGTGGCAAGACAGAGGTGGCTGAAGCCTTCCTTGGAACCAACCGTAGCAATCACCTCCTCTTCCGGTGAGAGTGAGACATCCCAGTGGCGCTCGTAAAACTGCGCAAGCTCCCGGCGCAAATTGTACACGCCCGCGGAGGCGGAATAGCGCTGATTGCGTTTGTCCGCAGCCGCTTCTGCAAGCTTGTCCACAATGACCTGCGGCGTGGGATCGTTCGGGTTTCCCATGCCAAGGTCAATGATATCCACATCGTTTCTGCGCAAATCGCTTTTCAGCGCGTTAATGCGTCCAAAAAGGTAGGGCGGCAGCCGGTGCATCCGCGCCGAGGCTACCGGCGGCATGTCGTTTCTCACCAGCGAGTCAACATCGACCTCATTCAAATAGGTACCGCTCTCTTTTTCCATAGGGTCACTCCAGAGAGTGAGTGTAGGCAATCGATGTGGAGAGTGCAAGCACCGGCTGCGGCAATCCAAAAATACCCAATCTTCGGGCCACTACCTGCGCGTTGCCATCCCGGCGGCACTCGGTCATACTTTGCCGTGGAGGAACAATGTCAGGCTCACGCTTTGAAACGTTGTTGCAGCAAATCTCCCGGGAGGCGGGCAAGGGCGGAATGGATATCGATGTCCAGGTCTACCGCGCGGCCGGCCGGGACCCGTTGTGGCCGGTCCTGCTCGGTTCCGGCGCGCTTTCCTCCCGGCTTGGCATCTTTGGGCGAGATCCCGGCAGAACCGAGGCGGAACTCGGTGAACCGTTTATAGGCAAAGGCGGGCAGCTCGTGCGCACGGAACTCTACCGCCGCGCCGGCGGAAAGGGCATGCCGTCCCTTGAACAGTCCATCCTGGCCGGCCGGTCCGTCTTCTGGGGCAACACCGTGCCGTTCAAACCGGTGGGAAACAAGGCGTGGTCTGTTGCGGTCAAGCGCCGCTTTGCGCCCTACATCGCGGCCGTCCTCACCAAGTGCTGGACCGGCACTTCTCTTATCACCCTGGGAAACGAGGCGTTTTTCTGGTTCGGCCTGGCAGAGCCTGCAAACAAGCCCGCGCTTGCCACGTTCTGGCAGCGCCCCGGGCGCTACCGTGAGTCAATCTCCGTGACGCTTGCCGGCAAACCCATCACCCTCTATCCCCTTCCCCATCCCTCTCCGCTGAACGCCACGTGGTACAGCCGCTTTCCCGAAATGCTTGCCGGGCGCCTGGATGAGCTGGGATGGCAGGGAGGGTGAGGCGCACGGTGCACAGCAGTCCACTGCCCGCGCGGCCGGCGTTGCCGGCAGACAGCTTTTTCTTGTCAACTTGACAAATAAAGATAGTCACGCTACCTTTTTTACCATGAAAACGATGCAAATTGGAGAACTGAAAACCCATTTCTCGCAGGTCCTTGAGCAGGTAAGGCACGGGGAGAAGATCATCATCTCCTACGGGAAGAGCCGGGAAAATGTTGCGGTCATAGTGCCGTATTCTGAATACAAAGGCACCAACGCAATACAACTCGGGCTTTTGCGCGGAAAAGCATCGTATACCTTTTCTGACGACTTTGAAATGACTGCCGAAGAATTGATCGGTCAATGAACTACCTGGTCGATACCCACTACCTGATCTGGAGTTTGTTCGATCCGGACAAAATGAACGCCGCCTACAGACAATTGCTCTTAGATCCGGGTACCACAAAGCTCGTGAGCAAAGTCAGCTACTGGGAAATCGCGCTCACGTACAGCCTGGGAACGCTCGGCCTGAAAGGCATCACTCCGGAGGAACTGCTCCCTGCGGCACAGCAGGCTGGATATGAAATTCTTGACATTTCAGCCGAAGATCTCCTCTCCTCCTACCGGCTACCACAAAGTGATACCCACAGAGATCCGTTTGACCGTTTGCTCGTATGGCAATGTATTCGAAATAAGCTGATGTT
>Ga0102944_1000434_pt1 | contig 32712 bp, 30 predicted proteins | sample SalPonD_shore_MG_FD_78172 | JGI IMG/M metagenome (GOLD analysis project Ga0102944, IMG submission 78172) | Salt pond soil microbial communities from South San Francisco under conditions of wetland restoration - Salt Pond MetaG... | ecosystem: Environmental > Aquatic > Marine > Intertidal zone >... | reverse complement strand
TATCTGAATGGCCATCGAGCGTACCCTTTCCATCATCAAACCCGACGGCGTTGCCAAGAACATTATCGGCGAGATCTACACCCGTTTCGAAAAGGCGGGCCTGAAGATCGTCGCCGCACGCATGCTGCATCTGAGCCGCGAGCAGGCCGAGGGGTTCTACGCGGTGCACAAGGAGCGGCCCTTCTTCAAGGACCTGGTCGAGTTCATGACCTCCGGGCCGGTGATGGTGCAGGCGCTTGAGGGTGAGGATGCGATCGCCAAGAATCGCGAGCTGATGGGCGCGACCAACCCCAAGGACGCCGCGCCCGGTACCATCCGCGCCGATTTTGCCAAGACCGTCGACGAGAACGTGGTCCACGGCTCGGATGGCCCGGACACCGCCGCAACCGAGATCGCCTTCTTCTTCAAGGACGAGGAACTCTGTCCGCGTACGCGCTGACGTTGCGCACGACGGCGCGTCCGCCGAGCCATTGAGGTAAAGCCACTTGGAGTCACCGACGAAAGTCAATCTGTTCGACCTCGACCGATCGGGGCTGGAGGCTTTTTTCGCCGAGCTGGGTGAGAAGCCCTTTCGTGCCTCGCAGGTGTTCCAGTGGATCCACCAGCACGGCGTCGACGACTTCGATGCCATGACCAACCTCAGCAAGGCGCTGCGCCAGCGACTGAACGACGCCGCCGAGGTGCGCGCGCCGGAGGTCGTGTTGGATCAGTGTGCCTCGGACGGCACGCACAAATGGCTGCTGCGCCTGGACAGCGGCAACTGCATCGAGACCGTTTTCATCCCCGAGGAGCGCCGCGGGACGCTGTGTGTCTCCTCGCAGGTCGGTTGCGCGCTCGACTGCAGCTTCTGCTCGACCGCGCAGCAGGGCTTCAACCGTAACCTGTCCCTCGGTGAGATCGTCGGTCAGCTGTGGGCCGCCAATCGCGGTCTGGGGCGCGATCCCAAGGGCGAACGGATCATCACGAATGTTGTCTTGATGGGCATGGGTGAGCCGCTGCTCAATTTCGACAACGTCGTGGGCGCCATGGGCGTCATGATGGACGATTTCGCATACGGCCTGTCCAAGCGTCGGGTGACCCTGAGCACCTCCGGTGTGATACCGGCGCTCGACCGTCTGGCCGAGGTCAGCGACGTGAGTCTGGCGGTTTCGCTGCACGCCCCGACCGACGAGTTGCGCAACGAGCTCGTGCCACTCAACCGCAAATACCCCATCAAGGACCTGCTGGCGGCCTGCCGGCGTTACGTCGCCGGGGATCGGCGCAAGGTGACCTTCGAGTACGTCATGCTCGACGGCGTCAACGATTCGCCCGAACAGGCGCGGCAACTGGTCAAGCTGCTGCGCGGCGTTCCCGCCAAGGTCAATCTCATCCCCTTCAATCCGTTTCCCGGAACGAAGTACAGGCGGTCACCTCAATCGGCCATCGACCGGTTTCGCGATATCCTCATCGCCGGCGGTCTGACCACGATCACCCGCCGTACCCGCGGCGACGATATCGATGCCGCCTGCGGTCAGCTCGCCGGACGAGTCGTCGATCGGACCAAGCGCCGCTTACGGCGCCTCAGCGTGGCAGGAGATATGCGATGAAGCGATTGTCTGCGGTCGTGCTTGGGATCCTCTTGGCCGCACTGGTCAGTGGCTGCGCCACCGAGACGACGCGATCCGATGCCGATTTACATCGGGCCTCGAAATTGAACGCCGAGCTCGGCCTGGCCTACATGAGCCAGGGACGGGACGAATGGGCCATGCAGAAGCTGCAAAAGGCCCTGGAAGAGAATCCGGACAACGGTGAGGCGCACCACTATATCGCCGAGCTCTACCGCCGCCTGGGCGAGATGGGCAAGGCCGAGGAGCATTTCGAGGCGGCACTCGATCGACGGCCGCACGATATGTCGCTGTTGAACAACTACGGCGTATTCCTTTGCGACGAAAAGCGCTTCGATGACGCCGAAGAGTATTTCCAGAAGGTACTGAAAGACCCCTTGAACGATTCTCGTGCCAACACGTACGAGAATCTGGGCCTGTGCGCCCAGCGTGCCGGCCGCCCCGACAAGGCCGAGACCTACCTGCGCAAGGCGCTGCGCATGGACAATAATCGGCCCAAATCGCTGTTTTCCCTGGCACAGATCGAATACGACAAGGGTCACTACCAGGCTGCGCGGGGCTTCTTCCAGCGGTATCTGGCCATCGCCAAAGAACAGAATCCGCAGAGCCTGCTTCTGGGTATTCAGATCGAAAATCAGTTCGGTAATCAGGATGCGGTTGCCAGCTACAAGCTCTTGCTCAAGGGTAAGTACGGCGACTCGCCCGAGGCGGATCGGTTACGAGCCATGGAGGCGAAAGGGCAATTGCCGTGAACGACACCGAGCCCCAGGAACCGCCTCACGAGGAGGCCGCACCCGCGGGCCGCGGTGCGGGCGGAGAGGGGCCGGGGCGCCGCCTGCGCGAGGCGCGTGAGGCACAGCGCCTGAGCCGAGCGGATGCGGCCCGGCAACTGCATCTGAACGCGCACATGGTGACGGCGCTGGAGGAGGACGACCACGAACGTCTGCCGGCGCCGATTTACGTCAGCGGTTATCTTCGAAGCTACGCCCGCCTTCTGAATCTGCCCGAGGATGAAATCGTTGCCGCCTACGACGCGGGCAACGAAGAGCCTTCTCTGGTTCCCAATATCGAACTCAAGCCTCAGACTCGCCGTACCGACACGGTGGTGCGTTTGGTGACGTATCTGGTCGTATTGGTCCTGTTGGGACTGTTGGGTTTATGGTGGTTCGGAGTGGGGAGCCAGCGCCGCGCGACACTGCCGAGCGACGCCACGGCACCGGCGGTTTCGCAAAGCGCCCCGAACGTCTCGGCCGCGGTTCCCGGCGTCTCGCCGTTCGCGCCGCGCGAGACGGCACCCTCGGTATCGTCGGGTGCGACGACTTCGGGCGCTGGCGCACAAGATGACGCTCGCCAGGGTGCACAGCCACCGACACCGGCAGCTCCGGCCGCGGCAGTCGAGACGCCGGGCGGCGAGGCCGGTCCGGGCCAGGACGCCGAGGGAAGCGGCGGCTCGCGGCCGCCGAGCGCGGCGATCCTCGGGCCGCAGCAGCACCTGAGCCTGCATTACAGCGACGACTCGTGGACCGAAGTCTATGACGCCACGGGCCGGCAACTGGTTTACCGGCTTATCAAGGCGGGCGAGACCCTGGAGCTCACGGGGCAGGCGCCTTTCAACGTGGTTCTCGGCTACGCCCCCGCGGTGTCGATCAAGTATAATGGCCAGCCTTTTGATACGGGGCACGTCAACAGCAAGGACGTCGCGCATTTCGTGGTGGGCAAACCGGGGGCATCGGCGCCCGTCACCCCGTCTGGCGGCGATGGCCGTTGATGGACCGGGCGCCGGACGCTCTGTAGCCGCTGGAAGCCGTCGGTGCCCTGCGCCTCAGTGAATCAGTTGCGGGGGAGAGAACTTGTCGAAGTCCATTCAGGCGATCCGGGGTATGAACGATATCCTGCCGGATCAAACGCCTCGCTGGCAGTACGTCGAGCGTATCTTCCGCGAAGTCATGGCGGCCTACGGTTATCAGGAGATTCGCCTGCCCCTGGTCGAGAAGACGGAGCTGTTCAAGCGCTCCATCGGCGAAGTCACCGATATCGTCGAGAAGGAGATGTATACCTTCGAAGACCGCAACGGTGACAGTCTGACCCTGCGACCGGAAGGCACGGCCGGCTGTGTGCGCGCCGGTATCGAAAACGGCCTGTTGCACAATCAGATCCACCGCCTGTGGTACGGCGGCGCGATGTTCCGCCACGAACGCCCGCAGAAGGGGCGTTACCGCCAGTTCCATCAGCTGGGCGTGGAGGTTTTCGGACTCGGCGGGCCCGACATCGATATCGAGCTGATTCTGATCACGGCACGGCTGTGGCGGCTGCTCGGTTTGTACGACGAGGTCCGGCTGCAGCTCAATTCGCTGGGCTCGGTCGAGGCCCGCGCGGCCTATCGGGAGCGGCTGGTCGAATACTTCGAGGCTCATGCCGATGCGCTCGACGAGGACAGCCGGCGGCGCCTGTACAGCAATCCCCTGCGCATTCTCGACAGCAAGAATCCGCAGATGCAGGACTTGATCGAGGCCGCACCGCGATTGGTCGAACATCTGGACGACGAATCGCGTGAGCATTTCGACGCTCTGTGCGCGGCCTTGCGGACCGCGGGGATCCACTTCGAGATCAATCCACGCCTGGTTCGCGGCCTGGATTACTACGGCAAGACGGTCTTCGAATGGGTTACCGATCGGCTGGGCGCGCAGGGGACCGTTTGCGCGGGCGGACGTTACGATGGCCTGGTCGAGCAGCTCGGCGGGCGTGCCACGCCGGCGATCGGTTTTGCGCTCGGCATGGAACGCCTCGTGGCGCTGGTCGAGCACCTGCCCGAGGCGGCGGCCGAAGGCCCGCACGCCTACCTGGTCTTGGCGGGCGAGCGGGCCGAACGACAAGGCATGCTGATCGCCGATTCGCTGCGTGACCAGCTCCCGGGCTTGCGCCTGTTGGTCAATTGCGGCGGCGGCAGTTTCAAGAGCCAGCTCAAGCGGGCGGATAAATCCGGTGCCTCGCTGGCGCTCATCCTCGGCGAACAGGAGGTCGCGGAGGATACTGTCACGATCAAGCCGCTGCGCACGGAGGCTGCACAACAGGTCATGAGCCAGTCGTCCCTGGCGGACTATCTCGGCGCGCACATCGTCGCGGAAATGTCTTGAGGGCGAATGCCACACACAGGAATGATGGAGTCGCATACAAGTGGATACCTATCTTGACGATCACGAACAGGCCGAGGCGATCAAGCGCTGGTGGCGCGAGTACGGCCGGGCGGTCATCACCGGTGTGGTGTTGGGGCTGGTCGTGCTGTTCGGCACTCGCGCGTGGTTCAAGCACCGCCACGAACAGGCCCAGGCTGCCTCGATGGTTTATGCCGGTCTGATGCAGGGCCTGCAGTCGGGCGCGGACGATCAGATACTTGCCGACGCCGATAAGCTGCGCAAGGAGTTTGCATCGACACCTTATGCCGCATTGGGCGCGCTCGCTCAGGCCAAGATCGAGGTGCAAAAGGGCGACCTCAAAGCGGCGGCCGACGATCTGCGCTGGGCATTGGACCATGCCGACCAGGCCGGCACTCAGCACATTGCCCGACTGCGCCTGGCCCGCGTGCGCCTGGCCCAGGGCAAGGCCGATGCGGCGCTGAAGCTCCTGGGCGAGGCCAAGCCGGGGACTTTTGTCGCAAGCTACGCCGAGATTGAGGGCGATGCGTACCTGGCCAAGGACGAGCCCGCCAAGGCACGTATGGCTTACCAGCGAGCCATTGCGGCGCTCGCTCCGGGGGCCCGCTTGCGTCAACTGCTCCAGATGAAGTTGGATAATTTGGCCTCCACCGTCGGGCCGCAGCAGCCGGCGGCCTCGCCGCAGGGCTCTGAATCCAAGGCCCCTCAATCTGGAGGGCAGGCGTCATCGGACCGACCGGCTGGCGCCAATGCCTCGGCCGAAGGAGCGGTCGCCAAATGATTCGAATGTCAACGCGTGCAAAGCTCTCCGGGTTGTTTGCCGTGGCGGGCGCCGCCGCGCTGCTGGTGGGACTCAGTGCCTGCGGGTCTTCGCCGTCGCCCGTGCTCCCGCCCACGCCCTTGACCACGATCGAGCACCCGCGGTCGGTCACTCGTCTCTGGGACATGCGGGTCGGAAACGGGGTGGGCGACAATTACCTGAAGGTCGGACCCGCGGTTGCGGGCGACCGCGGTTACGTCGCGGACGACAAGGGACAGGTTCGCGCCTTCGATGCCAATAACGGCAAGAAGATCTGGGAGGTCCATCTGCATCTGCCGGTGACCGGCGGCGTGGGGTTGGCGGATAACCGCGTGCTGGTCGGAACTCGCCGCGGGGAGGTGGTCGCGTTGAGTCAAAAAGACGGCAGCGTGCTTTGGCATACGACCGTCTCCAGCGAAGTCCTTGCCGCGCCGCGCGGGGCGCAGGGCGTCGTCGTGGTACGGACCATCGATGGGCGTGTGTTCGGACTCGACGCCGACACGGGTAAGCGCGACTGGACCTACGATGGCAGCGTGCCGGTGCTGACGCTGCGCGGCACGAGTGCGCCGGTGATTGCCAACGGCATGGTGATCTGCGGCTTCGACAACGGCAAGCTCGTCGCCCTGACGCTCAACAACGGGACTGTCCTGTGGGAGACCACGGTGGCGGTGCCACGCGGGCGCACTGAACTGGAGCGAATCGTCGATATCGACGGCGACCCGGTCGTACGAGGCAACACGGTCTATGTGGCCAGCTATCAGGGCCGCGTCGCCGCCGTGCAGCTCGATACGGGGCGCATGCTCTGGGCCCGAGATATTTCCTCTTATGCCGGCCTGGCGGTGGACGACAAGAAGGTCTATGTCACCGACGCCATCGGCCAGGTCTGGGCGCTGGATCGCTACGCCGGGGCGACGCTTTGGAAACAGGATAAATTGAAGCGCCGCCAGCTCACGGCGCCCGTCCTCGATGGCAAGGACGTGGTCGTCGGCGACTACGCCGGTTATCTGCACTGGCTGTCGACAGAGGATGGGCACCTCGTTGCGCGTACGCGGGTCAAGGGGCCCGGCGCGGTCTTTCGCAGCCTGGAGCCCGACCCGGGCAGTTTCAAGTACCCAGAGCCGCGTGCACTGCTCGCCACCCCCTTGGTGGCCGACAACAGTATCGTGGCGATGGACCAGCGCGGTGTCCTGTCGGCGTTTCGTCTGACCCCGCAGTGAGGCCCGACGCCGGCTGCGCGGCGACGACCCGGCGAACCATCGCAGCTCGACGAGTGAACCCATGAAACCTGTGATCGCCCTGGTGGGGCGGCCGAACGTCGGCAAATCGACCCTCTTCAATCGACTGACTCGCACGCGCGATGCTCTGGTGGCGGATCAGCCGGGGCTTACGCGCGACCGCCAGTTCGGTGAGGGGCGACTCGGCGGGCGCGAATACATCGTAGTCGACACCGGCGGGCTCAGCGCGGAGGAGGTGGGGCTGGACAGCCTCATGGCCAACCAGTCCTGGCTGGCCGTGCAGCAGGCCGATGTCGTACTCTTCATGGTCGATGCCCGGGAAGGACTGACGGTCGGCGATCAGTCCATCGCCGAGCGGCTGCGCACCGCCGGCAAGCATGTGATGGTGGTGGTCAACAAGGCCGAGGGTATGGCCCCCGAGTTGGTGACCGCAGAATTCCACGCGCTGGGACTGGGAGATCCCTATGCGATTTCCGCGGCTCACGGCGACGGCGTACGCGCCCTGGCCGACGAGGTGCTGGAGTCGCTGCCCGAGGAGGGCGCGCCCGAAGCCGACGAGGCGGAGCAGGGAATCAAGATCGCCATCGTCGGTCGGCCGAACGTGGGCAAGTCCACGCTGCTAAACCGGATCCTCGGTGAGGAACGTGTCGTCGCCTACGACCAGCCGGGGACCACGCGTGATGCCATCCATGTACCCTTCGAGCGCGACGGCCAGCGCTATACATTGATCGATACCGCCGGCGTGCGCCGCCGCGGCCGGGTCAAGGAGACGGTCGAGAAGTTCAGCATCATCAAGACGCTCAAGGCCATTGAGGACGCACACGTGGTGATCATGGTCCTCGATGCCCATGAGGGGATCAGCGAGCAGGACGCCGGGTTGCTCGGCTTCGTGATGGACGCGGGGCGTGCGCTGGTCATCGCCGTCAACAAGTGGGACGGTTTGGAACGAGATCACCGCGACCGGATTCGCCGCGAGCTGGAGGTCAAGCTGCCCTTTACCGATTTCGCCAAGATGCATTTCATCTCGGCACTGCACGGCACGGGTGTCGGCGATCTCTTCGGGTCGGTGCGCCGCGCCTACACGTCGGCCATGCGCAAGTTCTCCACGCCGGAGCTGACCCGGTTGCTGGAATCCCTGGTCACGGCCCACCAACCGCCGCTGGTTCGGGGGCGTCGGATCAAGCTGCGTTACGCCCACCAGGGTGGGCAGAATCCGCCCCTCATCGTGATCCACGGCAACCAGACCGAACGCGTACCGGATGCCTACCGGCGCTATCTCATGAATGCCTTTCGCAAGCACTTCCGCCTGCAGGGCACACCGGTGCGCATCGAATTCAAGACCGGCAAGAATCCCTATGAGGGCCGGCGCAACACCCTCACCCCCCGTCAGGAAGCCAAGCGCAAGCGCATGCTGCGGCATCACAAGAAAGGCTGACCGCCGCGCCGCGCTGGGCGAAGTTCTGTTCGGGCGCTCTGGAAGGCAACGCAGAGCACGCAGAGACGCGGAGGGCGCAGAGAAGAAAATCGATTCGTGAGGGGCGAGGCGATCTTATTCGTTTGGACAAGGCACCTGACCATTGCCTTCGACGCAGCCGGGCGCTGGACGCCAAGATAGAACGCCAGCGCTCAACGAAGGGTCCCTTCTCCCACAGGGAGAAGGATAGGATGAGGGGATCCCTAGAGCCGTAGGTCGGGTCAGCACAGCGTAACCCGATTATTCGGGCGCCCTGGAAGGCAACGCAGAGGACACAGAGACGCGGAGGGCGCAGAGAAGAAAATCGATTCGTGAGGGGCGAGGTGCTCTTATTCGTTTGGACAAGGCACCTGACCATTGTCTTCGACGCAGCCGGGCGCTGGACGTCAAACTAGAACGCCAGCGCTCAACGAAGCGTCCCTTCTCCCACAGGGAGGAGGATAGGATGAGGGGATCCCTAGAGCCGTAGGTCGGGTCAGCACAGCGTAACCCGACTGTTCGGGCGCTCTGGAAGGCAACGCAGAGCACGCAGAGACGCGGAGGGCGCAGAGAAGAAAATCGATTCGTGAGGGGTGAGGTGTTAGGCGCGAGGCGGCTCACAGCGCCTAGGGCGAGTGGTCTTCCACCCGCCGCGTCCGGGACCTTGATGCAGGCTTCGGCGGGCGGAATTGAGCGCCTTCGGTCGGAGTGGTCAGTTGACAGTCTGCAGTCGCCAGAAAGAGAAAAGCATATAGATTTCTTGCTGCCAACTGCCAACTGCCAACTGCCAACTGCCAACTTGGCCCGCCTCGCCCCTAACACCTCACCCCTCACTCCTCACTCCTCACGCAATGTGGGTGCTATGCTTTTGGTATGAGCGACGACGCCTTCAGCGCCGATATCTCCCGCCACATCTGGGACACCAAGTACCGCCTGCGCGAGGGGGGGCGGATTGTCGACGAGCGGATGGAGGACACTTGGCGGCGCGTGGCGCAGTCGTTAGCCGCGGTGGAGAAGGCCGACGATCGGAACGCGTGGGCCGAGCGCTTTTACCGCGCGTTGGAAGGGTTTCGCTTCCTGCCGGGCGGACGCATCCTCGCCGGTGCCGGCACCGGGCGGCGCGTGACGCTGTTCAACTGCTTCGTAATGGGCGTGGTCGAGGATTCGATGGACGGAATCTTCGATGCGTTGAAACAAGGCGCCTTGACCATGCAGCAGGGCGGCGGCGTGGGTTACGATTTCTCGACGCTGCGCCCGCGTGGAACACCGGCGCACGACGCCGGGACCATCGCCTCGGGGCCCGTTTCGTTCATGCACATCTGGGACAGCATGTGTGCGACGCTCTTGTCCACGGGCGCGCGACGCGGGGCGATGATGGCGACGCTGCGTGTGGACCATCCGGACATCGAGGACTTCGTCGACGCCAAGCGAGACCCGCGGGCCCTGCGTCATTTCAATCTCTCGGTGCTGGTCAGCGACGAGTTCATGCAGGCCGTGCGCGCCGACGCCGAATGGCCGTTGGTATTTCCCGTGGGCTCGCACGAGCCCGGTGCGCCGGATACGGCCGATGATATTGTCATGCGGCCCTGGCCGGGGGCGGTCTCCGGGGCGGGGCCGCACTGGCAGCCGGTGCCCTGCCGCGTGGTGCGAACCGTACGGGCGCGTGCGCTGTGGGAGCGTATCCTGCGATCGACGTACGAGTATGCCGAGCCGGGGGTATTGTTCGGCGATCGCATCAACCGCCTGAATAATCTCTACTACCGCGAGCACATCAGCGCGACCAATCCGTGCGGTGAGATTCCGCTGCCGCCCTACGGGGCCTGCGACCTGGGGTCGGTCAATCTCACGCGTTTCGTAAGCGTCCCTTTCGAGGACGATGCAGGTTTCGATGCGGACGGTCTGCGCGAGACGGTGCGGGTGGCCGTGCGCCTGATGGACAACGTCATCGATGTCTCGCGTTTTCCGCTCGCCGCCCAGGAGGCGCAGGCGCACGGCTCACGGCGTATCGGTCTGGGCCTGACGGGTCTGGCGGACACGCTGATGATGTTGGGTCTGCATTACGGTTCGCCCGAGGCACGCGACTTTGCGGCCGAGACCATGCGAACCGTTTGTCACGAGGCCTATCGCACCTCAGTCGACCTTGCGCGCGAGAAGGGCGCGTTTGCGTTCTTCGAGCGCGAGGCGTATCTGGCCGCTCCCTTTGTCCAGGCGCTGCCCGACGATATACGTCAGGGCATTGCCGCGCACGGTATTCGCAACAGCCATCTGACGGCCATTGCGCCGACGGGCACCATCAGCCTGCTGGCGGACAACGTCTCCAGCGGCTTGGAGCCGGTCTACAACCTCAGTTATTCGCGCCGGGTGCTCGAGCTCGATGGCTCCTACAGCGAATATGCGCTGACCGATTACGCCTACAGACTGTGGCGCGACCGCTTCGGCGACCGCGCACTGCCGGACTATTTCGTCGATGTCGATTCGCTCACGCCGGAGGCACATCTGGACATGCAGGCCGCACTGCAGCCGTACGTGGACAATGCCATCTCCAAGACTATCAATGTGCCGGCCGAGTATCCGTTCGACGATTTTCGCGATCTCTACGATCAGGCCTACGACAAGGGCCTCAAGGGCTGTACCACGTTCCGCCCCAACCCGGTGACCGGCGCCATCCTGGAGGCCGTCGTCGCGCCCGGCGACCATGCCTCGCACTGCTGCAACATCGAGCGTGAAACGGACTAATCAAGTTGGCAGTTTGCAGTTGTCAGTTGGCAGAAAAAGCGAAAACGCGAAGGCTGCGGAGCAGGTGCCCGGCGTGCCGCGCTCGGTCAAGCGCTCTGGAAAGGAACGCAGAGGACGCGATAAGTTGGCAGATGGCAGTTTGCAGTTGGCAGAAAGAATAAGACGTGAGGGGTGAGGAGTGAGGTGTTAGGGGTGAGACGAAGATGCCCGGCCTCATATCTCGCATTCGCTTTTCTCTGTGCCTCCGTGCCCTCTGTGGTTAAGGCATGCGCTCTGGAAAGGAACGCAGAGGGGCAGAGACGCGGAGCGCACAGAGAAGATCTGCGGTGTCGGGTTACGCTTCGCTAACCCGACGTACGGTTGTTCTGCCAACTGCCAACTTGGCACGCCTCACGTCTTACACCTCGTCACTCGCCCCTCGCTACTTTGTTGCGGGGCGCGGGAAGATGACGCGCACGCGCAGTCCGCTGCCGGCAGGGTTGTCGTCGAGTTCGACCCGCGCGTCGTGGAGCTCGGCGATCTGGCGCACGATCGCCAGGCCCAGGCCGCAGCCGGGTGTGCCCGAGCCGAGGCCGCGATAGAAGGGATCGAACACGCGCTCGCGCAGTGCCGGCTCGATTCCGGGACCGGTGTCGGTTACGGTCAATTCCACCACCCCGCTTTTGGCGTCTTCGTCGATGGCGACCGTGACCATCCCTCCACTGGGTGTGTAACGGATCGCGTTGTCGACCAGATTGCGTACCAGCATGGACAAGCTGACCGGTTCGCCCGCAACCGTGGGATCGGCCTCGCCCGTGAGCTCGAGGTTCAGGTCTTTGGCCACGGCCTTGCCGCCGAGCTGGGAGAGGACGTCGACGAGTATCGGCCGCAGTTGCAGCGACTGGCGCTGGATCGGATGGGCGCCGGGCTCCAGGCGCGCCAGGGTGAGGAGTTGATCGATGAGGTGTGAGGCGCGGTCCACGCCGGCGAGCAGCTGTTCCAGGGCCGCACGACGCTCAGCGTCGTCGCTGGCGCGCAGCGCCACCTGGGCCTGGGTCTTGAGCGCCGACAGGGGTGTGCGCAGCTCGTGGGCGGCGTCGGCCGTGAAGCGTCGCTCCCGATCGAATGCGCTGGCAAGGCGCGCGAACAGATCGTTGAGATTGTCGACCAGGGGCCGCACTTCGCGCGGCACCGGTCCGACGTCCACCGGTTCCAGGTAGGTTGGCGCGCGGCGCGTGACCTCGGCGGCGACCTTGCGCAGCGGCGCCAGGCCGCCGCCGATACCGAACCAGATGAGCAGGCCGAGAATGGGCAGCGAGATCACCGACGGCGTTACCAGGCGGCGGCTGATCTTGGTGGTGAGCTCGTCACGCACATCGTGGCGCTCGCCGACCTGTATCAGGAAGCGGTGGTCGGCGTCCCACAGGCTGAATACGCGCCAATGGTCGCCATCGATCGTCGCGTCTGCGAAGCCGCCGCGATAGTTCGTCCGATCGAAGACCTCGGGTGCCAACGGCTGCTCGGGCGTACTCATCGAGTGCATGAGCAGCTGTCCGTCGGCACGCCACACCTGGAAGGCGACCTTGAGCTCGTAGCCGTGTCCGTGATGCTCGTCGAGGCGTGACTCTTCGCGTTCGAGGCGCTTGCGCAGTTGTCGCCTTCGGGGACGCTCCAGGTCGTCCTCGGATTCGGGGCCGAGGTCGCCTTCGGCGATCTCGTGGAACACCAGGGACTGAAGTACCCGCGCGGACTGGGCGAGCTGGGCGTCGAACAGCTCCTGCACTTCGTGGCGTGCGTCGAGGTAGCTGCGGGCGAGCGTGACGATACCGACCAGCGCGATAATCGACAGCAGCGTGATGAGCAGGCGTTGGCGTATCGAGCGCACGGCGGCGTCAGCGTAATCTGACCGGCGGTTGAACGGGACCGATCCTCGGCGTCATGATGTGGGCCGCTCGATGACGTAACCCACGCCGCGTACCGTGCGGATCAGGTCCGCTCCCAGTTTCTTGCGCAGGTGGTGTATGAATACCTCGAGCGAATTGCTCTCGGCCTCGCCGTCCCAGCCGTAGAGCGTTTCCTCGAGGCGGGTGCGCGGCAGCACGCGTCCGGCGTTTTCCAGGAGTACCTGCAGCAGCGAGAATTCGCTTTGAGACAGGTTCACCGGCTCGCCGCGCAGCGTGACGCGGCGGGCGGCCGGGTCGAGAACGATCTCGCCGTGCTCGAGCAGGGGATCGGGCCGCCCCGCGTGGCGGCGCTGCAGCGCGCGCAGGCGCGCGGTCAGCTCGTCGAGGTCGAATGGCTTGACCAGGTAATCGTCTGCGCCGGCGTCCAGACCGGCGACGCGGTCGCCGACGGCGTCGCGCGCGGTGAGGATCAGGACCGGGACTTCGTCGCCGCGCCGGCGCAGGTGGTTGAGCACGTCCAGGCCGGGCATGCGCGGCAGTCCCAAATCCAGCACCACCAGGTCGAAGGTCTCATCCTGGAGCGCGGCGTCGGCGCTGGCGCCGTCTTCCAGCCAGTCGACGGTGTAGCCTGCCTGACCGAGCCCGACCTTCAGGCCCTGTCCGAGAATGGGGTCGTCTTCGACCAGCAACACGCGCATGGGCCCCTCCGCCCGCAAAACAGAGGCTAGTATAGCCGGGTTCGCCTTAACTGCCGCTTAAATGTCAGCTTAGCAGGCCGTTGCGAATGGACCGTGTGGCGATATCGTCGCGGCTTCGCACATACGGTCGGTGTGTCCGCGCCAAATTGGCGGGGCGCAGTGGGTCAGGGTGAGGGCTTGTCCTTGTGCTTGCCGAAGGCCTCCTTGGCGAAGGCGCCGGACTTGAGCTCCGCGTACTGACCGGCGGTGAGGAACAGGCCGGGGTCGACCCGGGCATCGTTGAGGCTCACGCCCCAGTGCAGGTGTGGGCCGGTGGCACGACCGGTCTGCCCGACCCGGCCGATAACCTGACCCTGGCGCACGTGGTCACCCGGCTTCACGTCGATACGACTCATGTGGCAGTACATGGTGACCAGACCCTGACCGTGATCGAGGAACACGGTGTTGCCGTCGAAGAAATAGTGGCCGGTGTCGATCACGGTGCCCTTCGCCGGGGCGTGGATGGGGGTGCCCTTCGGGGCGGCAATATCCAGGCCGCTGTGGGGGTGGCGGGGTTTGCCGTTGAAGATACGCCGCAGGCCGAAGCTGCTGGTGAGAACGCCGCGAATGGGCAGCTGGAAGTGGACTTCGATCACCGGAGAGAAATTCCAGGCCGCGAGGGCCGCGTGGATCTCGCGGTGTTCGCGCCGGATGCGTTTGAGATCGGCCTGCGTCGGGCTGACCAGGTGGCGGTTCTTGATGGTGATCCGCTGGGTTTCGTATTCGGTCGGCTTGACCCGGAAATGGATGGTGCGCGACGCGCCCTTGGCGGTCTTGACGGTCAGCGATTCGCGTCCCGGTTTGACGCTCAACGGAATGCCCACGACGGCGCGCCACTTGGCGCCGTCGGGCAGGACCATGACACGCTTGCCGCGGTAGTGGACGACCGGCGGTCGCCGGATGTCGCCGTTGCCGCTGAGCTTGATCACCGCGATTCCTCCCGGTACCGGATGTGCCTCGGGCACCGGGGCGGCCGGGGCCGGGCTGGGGGCCGCCAGGAGCACCGCGGCCAGCGTTAGGGCGAGCAGCGGGAGCCGCGTGTTTCGGATGGCGATATAGAAACTTCTACTCATCGTGTACCTCATCGATGTTGCAGACGAGCCGGCCGGCGCCCAGGCGCGCCTCGACACGCTCGCCCGGTCGTACCTCGTCGGCGCGGCGTACGACCCGCCCCGCGGGAACGGTCCGGACGATCGCGTAGCCGCGCGCCAGTGTAGCCAGCGGGCTGACCGCCTCCAGGGCTCGTGCCGCGGCGCCCAGGCGCTGCTCGCGGCCGCCCAGCCCGTGGCTCCAGGCCGAGCGCAGGCGCCGGGTTAGCGCTACGCGGCGGGCCTCGAGCAGGTCCAGGCGCTGGGCGGGGCTGTGGTTTGCCAGCTCCGCGGTGAGAGTGCGCAGGCGGGCGCCGGCTTCGCGCAGCAATGCCTGTTGGGCCCGTCGCAGCCGTCCGTCGAGCTCGTCGACGCGCTGGGCGATGTCCTGCAGGCGCCGGCCGGGGTGGCGAAGGCGCTTGCCCAGCCACGCCAGGCGCTCCTCGGTGCGGGCCAGGCGCGATTCCATGAGCCAGCGCAGACGGGCGCCCTGGCGGGCCAGGACGGTCAGCCACTCAGTCTGGTTGGGGCTGACCAGCTCGGCCGCGCCGGTGGGCGTGGGGGCGCGCTGGTCGGCCGCGAAGTCGGCGATGGTGAAGTCCACCTCGTGGCCGATCCCCGAGACCACCGGCAGCGGACAGGCCCGGATCGCCCGGGCGACGACCTCCTCGTTGAAGGCCCACAGGTCCTCCAGCGAGCCTCCGCCGCGGGCAAGAAGCAGGACGTCGCACTCGCCGCGCCGGCCGGCGCGCTCGAGCATGGCGGCGATCTTCTCGGCCGAGCCGGCGCCCTGGACGGGGACGGGGTAGACGATGACGGGCAGGGCCGGGAAGCGCCGACGCAGGGTGGTCAGAACGTCGCGGATGGCGGCGCCGGAGGGCGAGGTGATCACACCGACGGCCCGCGGGTGGGCCGGAAGCGGGCGCTTGTGGGCGGCGTCGAACAGGCCTTCGCGCTCCAGGCGAGCCTTGAGGGCGTCGAACGCCCGGCGCAGGGCGCCGTCGCCCGCCGGCTCCATGTGTTCGACACGCAGCTGGAATTCGCCTCGCGGCTCGTACAGGCCGATTCGGGCGCGGACCAGCACCTGCATCCCGTTCTCAGGGGCGAAACCCAGGTGCATGTTGCGCATGCGGAACATGGCGCAGCGCACCTGGGCCTGCTCGTCCTTGAGGGAAAAATAGATGTGCCCGGAAGCCGGGCGGGCCAGGTTGGACAGCTCGCCCTCGACCCAGACCAGCGGAAAGTGGCCTTCGAGCAGGGCGCGGACCTCGCGGTTGAGCTGCGAGACGGACCAGACGCTGCGCAGCGAAGACGGTCCGGAAGAGGCGCCCGATTCGGTCGGAGCCGGCTGCGGATACTCTGTCATGGCGGCATGATATCGCAGATCGCCCGCGCTATCAGGGGTCGACTTCACAGGGCCGTGCCGCTCGCGGCTCGTGGGGGGGCGCCGGGGCAACCCACAAAAAAGGCCGGGCGGGGCCCGGCCTTGGATTGAGCTAAGCGCTCGGGCCTCAGTTCATGCGGGGACCGCTGGCGCCCTGCTGCGCAAGATACTGCTGGTAGGCGAGCTCGCCCTGGCGCTTGGCCTTATTGGCCAGCTTCACGGCGGCCGCGTAGTCGCCCTTGCCTTCCAGGGACTTGGCCTTCTTGATTATTTTGCCGGTATCGCGCCAGGCAAAGTCGACGCTCTGGGCATGCTGATACGATTTTTGTGCGGCCTGGATGGCGGCGGAGGCGTCGGCCTGGCTCGCGCTCGGGGTCGAGGCGCAGGCGGAGACGGCAAGCAGGGCGGCGATGCAAAGCAGCTTCTTCATGGAGATTCCTCCCGGATTTTCTGGTGGTTTAATGGCTTAAAAATATTGTGTTTCCGATCGGCGCGGCGCGCGCGATCCCAGGGCGGTTTGTTGATTTCGTGTTTTATTGTTCTTGTCGCGGACTGCGCCTGGAACAGGCCGCGAGGGGCTGGGGCCGGCACTGGGCGGCTCAGCTCGTGGTCCATTATGGGACGCGGTGGCGGCGATGGCAATGGCCCGCCCCGCATGTGGGAATCGGCCGGCCATTGTCCAGGCTCTGGCAGACCTATATAATTTCGCTCTTTATACTCACCATCGGGACCTCCCCTCTATGCTGCGCATTGTTCAGGAAGCCCTCACATTCGACGATGTCCTGCTGCTGCCGGCCCACTCGGACGTCCTGCCCAAGCAGGTCGAGCTCAAGACCCAGCTGACGCGCGACATCACGCTGAATATCCCGCTGGTCTCGGCCGCGATGGACACCGTCACCGAAGGTCGACTGGCCATTGCCATGGCCCAGGAGGGCGGCATCGGCATCATCCACAAGAATATGACGCCCGAGCAGCAGGCCGGCCAAGTGCGCCTGGTCAAGAAGTACGAGAGCGGCGTCATCAAGGACCCGATTTCGGTCACCCCCGACACCAGCATTCGCGAGGTCCTGGGGTTGACCCGGGCCCACAACATCTCCGGCGTGCCGGTCGTGAAGGGCGAGGATCTGCTCGGTATCGTCACCAGCCGCGATTTGCGCTTCGAGACCCGCTACGACAGTCCTGTCTCGCAGATTATGACTCCCAAGGAACGCCTGGTGACGGTCAAGGAAGGCGCGGAGGCCGACGAAGTACTCAAGCTCCTGCACGAGCATCGCATCGAGAAGGTGCTGGTGGTCAACGATCAGTTCCAGCTGCGCGGCCTGATTACCGTCAAGGATATCCAGAAGGCCACTGAATTCCCGAATGCCTGCAAGGACTCCCAGGGCCGCCTGCGCGTGGGCGCGGCGGTGGGTGTGGGCGAGGGCACGGAGGCGCGTGTCGAGGCCCTGGTCGGGGCGGGCGTGGACGTCATTGTGGTCGACACCGCGCACGGCCACTCCCAGGGCGTGCTGGACCGCGTGCGCTGGGTCAAGAGCCAGTATCCGGAGGTCCAGGTCATCGGCGGGAACATCGCCACCGCCGCCGCGGCCCGGGCGCTGGTCGAGGCCGGCGCCGACGCCGTGAAGGTGGGCATCGGGCCGGGTTCCATTTGCACCACCCGCATCGTCGCCGGCATCGGCGTGCCGCAGATCACCGCGGTGGCCAACGTCGCCGAGGCGCTCGAGGGCACGGGTGTGCCGCTCATCGCCGACGGCGGTATCCGCTATTCGGGCGATTTCGCCAAGGCCGTCGCGGCCGGCGCCTATTCGGTGATGATCGGCTCGATGTTCGCCGGTACCGAGGAGGCGCCCGGCGAGGTCGAACTCTATCAGGGACGTTCCTACAAGTCCTACCGCGGCATGGGCTCGCTTGGCGCGATGACCGGCCAGCAGGGCTCGAGCGATCGCTACTTCCAGGAAGGCAGCGAGGCCGACAAGCTCGTGCCCGAGGGCATCGAGGGGCGCGTGCCTTTCAAGGGGCCGCTGCAGCCGGTAGTGCACCAGTTGCTCGGCGGGCTGCGCAGCTCCATGGGCTACACCGGGTGTCACACCGTCGAGGAGATGCGCACCAAGACCGAGTTCGTGCGCGTGACCAACGCCGGCATGCGCGAGAGCCACGTGCACGACGTGAGCATTACCAAGGAAGCCCCCAACTACCGCCTGTGAGCCGGCGGTAGCCCGTGATTGAACACCGGCGGTGCCGGTGTCATCTGGAACCGAGAACTTGAGCGCCGAGACCCATCCGGATATCCATGCCGACCGAATCCTGATCCTGGACTTCGGTTCCCAGTACACCCAGCTCATCGCGCGCCGCGTGCGCGAGGCCGGCGTCTACTGCGAGATCCATCCCTTTGACATGGAGCAGGGCGCGGTGCGCGAGTTCGCCCCGCGCGGCATCATCCTCTCCGGCGGGCCCGAGTCGGTGACCATGGAGAGCACGCCGCGGGCCGCGCAGCTCGTGTTCGAGCTCGGCGTGCCGGTGCTCGGCATCTGCTACGGCATGCAGACCATGGCCGCGCAGCTCGGCGGCCAGGTCGAGACCTGGGAGCATCGCGAGTTCGGCTATGCTCAGGTGCGCGCGCGCGGTCACTCCGCGTTGCTGCGGGATATCGAGGACCACACCACGCCCGAGGGCTACGGCCTGCTCGACGTCTGGATGAGCCACGGCGACCGCGTGGCCAAGCTGCCCGAGGGCTTCAAGGTCATCGCCAGCACCGACAGCGCGCCGCTGGCCGGCATGGCCGATGAGGCGCGCGGTTTCTACGGCCTGCAATTCCATCCCGAGGTCACGCACACCCGCCAGGGCGAGCGCATCCTGCGCCGTTTCGTGCGCGAGATCTGCGACTGTGCGGGCCTGTGGACGCCGGGCAACATCATCGATGACCACATCAGCCAGATCCGCGAGCGGGTCGGCGACGGGGAGGTGCTGCTGGGCCTGTCCGGCGGCGTCGACTCTTCGGTGGTCGCTGCGCTGCTGCACAAGGCCATCGGCGATCAGCTCACCTGCGTGTTCGTCGACAACGGACTGCTGCGCCTTAACGAGGGCGAGCAGGTCATGGCGACCTTCGCCGAGCATATGGGCGTTCGGGTCATCCGGGTCAACGCCGAGGATCGCTTTCTCAAGGCGCTCGAGGGCGTGGCCGATCCGGAACGCAAGCGCAAGATCATCGGCAACCTGTTCATCGAAGTATTCGAAGAGGAGGCCGCCAAGCTCAAGAACGCCGATTACCTGGCGCAGGGCACGATCTATCCCGATGTCATAGAGTCGGCCGGCGCCAAGTCGGGCAAGGCGCACGTCATCAAATCCCATCACAACGTCGGCGGCCTGCCCGAACACATGAAGCTCAAGCTGGTCGAGCCGCTGCGCGAGCTGTTCAAGGACGAGGTGCGCAAGCTCGGCGTGGAGCTCGGGCTGCCCTTCGACATGGTCTATCGCCATCCCTTCCCCGGTCCGGGCCTGGGCGTTCGCATCCTGGGCGAAGTCAAAAAGGAATACGCCGACCTGCTGCGCCGCGCCGATGCGATATTCATCGAAGAGCTGCGCCGCGCCGAGCTCTACGACAATGTCAGCCAGGCCTTTGCGGTGTTCCTGCCGGTACGCTCGGTGGGCGTGATGGGTGACGGGCGTCGCTACGACTACGTCGTGGCCCTGCGTGCGGTGGAGACCATCGACTTCATGACGGCACGCTGGGCGCACCTGCCCTACGATTTCCTCGAGCGCGTCTCCAACCGGATCATCAACGAGATCGCGGGCATCTCGCGCGTGACCTACGACATCTCCAGCAAGCCGCCGGCGACGATTGAATGGGAATAACAGCAGTCGGCAGTTAGCAGTTGGCAGCCGGCAGAAAGAAAAAAATCCATTGAGCTTTTGCTGCGAACTGCCAACTGACGGCTGCCGACTTAACCTCCTGCCCATGCACTGCCCCATCCATGAATGGCCCGCCTATGTCTGATTAGGCACCGAACTCGACATCCACTGGACGAGCGCCGCATGCAGCCAGCGCGCCGCGCCGTCGTCGACCCTGCTTGCCCTGCCGGTTGCCCTCCGCGCCCTGTCCTGCGGCGCGCCAGCCTTCCCACCGGCATCCAAGACGCGCCAGAGACCGTCTAAAATAAAAGCTTGAACGGCCCGTTCACCGGACCTATTGTAGAAATTACTAACGAAATTTTGACGAGACAACCGTCACCGTCGCCGGGACTGACATGGGGCGCTGAGGCTCGTCGGGTAGCCGCCCGCCAGAGACTGGCCGCGCCCTGGACGCGAGCGGCCGCCGGCGCTCCGGTGTTGCGAGAGGGTGCGATAAACCATATGGGTCAACGAGTTGGCTGGTCAACGGTCGTATCCCGGGCCCTGTTGTACTCCCTCCTGTGGTGGGTACTCAGCGATGGCAGCGTCGCATCCTGGTGGGTTGGGGTGCCGGCCGTGTCGTTCGCCGTACTTGCCAGCGCGGCGCTATTGCCGCCGGTGCCTCTGATCTGGCGTGAGTTGGTGAAATTCTCACCCTTCTTTCTCCAGCGTTCTTTGCAGGGAGGCGCGGATGTCGCCCTGCGAGCGTTTCATCCGCGTATGCCGATCGCGCCGGCGCTCATCGATTATCCGCTTCGACTGCCGCCGGGCCTGCCCCGGGTGATGCTGCTCAGTATCGTGAATCTGCTGCCGGGCACCTTGAGCGCCGAGCTGGCCGGGCCGGTATTGAGGGTTCATGTGCTCGACAGTCTGAGCGATGTCATGCTCGAACTGGAGACGCTGGAAACACACGTGGCGCGGATATCGGGTGTGACGCTGGCGACCTCCCGAGGAGACTGATGAGATGCGGCAATTCAAGAGCATTTTGTGCGTTCTAGAACATGGGCAGGACAGTCTGCCCGCGTTGGAGCGAGCCGTGGCGTTGGCGGAGAACAACCAGGCCACCCTGACGGTCGTCGATGTGATGCCGCCCGTGAGTGAGCGGATTGGGATGTCGGTTGGCGGCCTGGACTGGCGCGACGTTCAGGCCGCGATGGTGAGCGAGCACGAAGAGCGCCTTGCCTCGCTCGTGAAACCCTATCGTCCGCGACTCGATATCCGGGAAAAGGTATTGCTGGGCACGTCGTTTCTGGAGGTAATCCGAGAGGTCCTGCGCCACGAACACGATCTGGTGATCAAAACGCCCGAATCGCCGGACTGGCTGGACCGCTTTCTCTCCGGCGACGATATGCATCTGTTGCGCAAGTGTCCCTGTCCCGTCTGGCTGGTGAAACCGGAATCCAAGGAGTCCTTCCAGCGCGTCCTGGCGGCTGTCGATGTGGATGACAGCTACCCCCCTGCGGAGCTGAATACCCGCCATGCGCTGAATAACCAGATTTTGGAAATTGCCGGCGCCTTGGCCGTCTCGGAATTTGCCGAGCTGCACGTCGTGCATACCTGGGAGGCGATCGGCGAGGGCGCCATGCGCCGGGGCGCATTCATGAGTCAGCCCGAAGACGAGGTCGACGCCTATGTCGAGCAGGTACGGAGGCATCACGCTCAGCGGTTGGATGAGCTGATGCATCACGCGGGCGCGCACCTTGGCGCTGACGCTATGGATTACCTCAAACCCCAGTTGCACTTGTTGAAGGGTTCGGCCCGCAAGGAAATTCCGGCGTTGGCCGAACGCCTGCAAGTCGATTGTATCGTCATGGGAACGGTGGCGCGCACCGGCATAAAGGGCTTCTTGATGGGCAACACCGCGGAGACGATTCTCGAGCAGATCCACTGTTCGGTGCTGGCAATCAAGCCGCCCGGCTTCGCGACGCCGGTTGCGCTGGAAGACTGACTGCCCGTGGACATGCTCTCCCTCGGATTGGCAGTGTTTCTCCTGCTGAACCTTGGCGCCGGCATGTGGCGGGTGTTGCGTGGACCGACGTCCGCTGATCGCATGCTGGCCGCCCAGCTCTTCGGCACGACCGCAGTGGCGATACTGTTGCTGTTGGCCGAGGCCTCGGGCGGCGCGGCCCTGCGCGATGTCGCGCTGGTGTTCGCCCTGCTGGCGGCGGTGACGGCGGTGGCGTTCGTGCGCTGCGCGTGGACCGATGGGGAGGAGGGCAATGACACTGAGTGAGTACCTTTCCGCGGCGCTGCTGGTCGGCGGATGCCTGTTCTTCCTGGCCGGTACCCTCGGCCTGCTGCGTTTTCCCGATGTCTATACCCGGTTGCACGCCCTGACCAAGGCCGACAACGTGGGCCTGGGCCTGATCGTCGCGGGACTGGCGCTGCAGGCGGCCTCCTGGGCCGTCGCGCTCAAGCTGGTGTTGATTTGGCTGCTGGTCCTGCTCGCCGGGGCGAGTGTGGCTCACCTAGTGGCCAGCAGTGCACTGCGCAAGGGGATCCGAATATGGAGGCGATGACCCTGCTGACGTGGACCTTCGATGCGTTGCTCGGTCTTGGCGTGTTGTGGGTGGCCTGGCGGACCCTGGCCTGTCCCGATCTGTTCAAGGCCATCGTACTGTTCATCACCTTCGGTCTGTTCATGGCGTTGATCTGGGTGAGGTTGGCCGCGCCCGACGTTGCACTGGCCGAAGCGGCGATTGGCGCCGGGCTCACGGGCGCGTTGTTGATGGCGGCCCTGGCGCGTCTGCGGGCGATGGGCATCGTTGCCAAGCGCGCCAGCGATGAATAGCACCAGGCTCACGTCTGTCAATGCGGCGTGCGCACTGCGAGGCGGGAGAGCAAGGGCGAGCGCGCCCGATGAAGCGGCAGGGTATACCCACGGAGAATTGAAATGAAATGGACGCACTGGCTGTTATTGCCGCTGCTGCTTGCACTTGCCGCCGGTCTCGGTTACGCCGTGCTGTCGCTGCCGGACCGGGCGCAAGGTCTCCAGAGCGCCGTGGCCGCTCAACTCGACCAGAGCGGCGTAACCAACCCGGTTACCGCCGTGCTGCTCAACTTTCGCGGCTATGACACCCTGCTGGAGATGGTAGTCCTGTTGCTGGCACTGCTGGGGGTCTGGTCACTCGGCGCATCGGCGCCGGCCTGTTCGCAGTCCACGCCCGGCCCGGTGCTGGATACGTTGATGCGACTCTTGGTGCCCGTACTCGTTGTGGTGGCGGGCTATCTGCTGTGGGCCGGCGCCCATGCGCCCGGCGGGGCGTTTCAGGCCGGGGCCTTATTGGGGGCGGCGGGTGTGCTGTTGAACTTGACAGGGGGGCGTCTTCGACACGGCCTTGGGCGAGTCGCGCTGCGAGTCGCACTGGTGGCGGGCACGGTCGCATTCATGGCGGTTGCGCTATTGACGCTGCTGGGCGGACGCGCACTGCTGGAGTATCCCCCGGCGCACGCCGGCATCCTCATCCTGCTCATCGAGGCCGCCGCGACCGTTTCGATTGGGGTCACCCTGGCCGCGCTGTTCCTGGGTAATGACGCCACCTCGGAGCGTGAGCAATGAGTATCGCGAGCCTGTATGCGTTGGTGGGCGTGGGGTTGTTTTGTATTGGCCTGCATGCCGTGATCGCCTACGACCACCTGCTTCGTAAGATACTGGCGATCAATGTGATGGGCAGCGGTGTCTTCCTGATTTTGATCGCGCTGGCCAGGCGGGGTGGAATTGTAGCGCCCGACCCGGTGCCCCACGCGATGGTGATTACCGGCATCGTCGTGGCGGTCTCGGCAACCGCGCTGGCGCTCGGTTTGATGCTGAAGGTGGCAGCGGCCACGGGGCGGGCCGAGCTGGGCGACGAGGGAGGCGACTAGCGCGAATGGAAGCGCTCCTTTCCGCGATCCCCTGGGGGCCCGTGCTGATCCTGTTGCCCTTGGCGGCCGGGATCGTGTGCTTTGTATTCCCGTCCACCGCGAAGACAGTGGGGCTGCTGACGGTCACACTCGTGCCGTTGGCTGTCGCGGGCCTGGGTTGGCGATTGTTGGCCCACGGTGTCTACCATCATGCGATCGGCGGTTGGGGAGCGCCGCTGGGCATCGATCTGCAGGCCGACGGTCTGAGCCTGTTGATGCTGGCCATGACCGCCGTCGTGGGGTTCGGAGTCAGTCTGTATGCGACCGGCTATTTCAAGGCCGAGAAGTCAGGCCGGTTCTGGCCGCTGTGGCTGTTTCTGCTCGCCGCGCTGAATGCGCTGTTTCTCTCGGGTGATCTGTTCAATCTATACGTCACCCTGGAAATGATCGGGCTGGCGGCGGTGGCGATGACCGCCTTGGAGGGCGCCCGCGGCGCCCTGGTCGGGGCGATGCGCTACCTGCTGGCCACGCTGGTGGGCTCGCTTGCGTACCTGCTGGGCGTGGCGTTGCTCTACCACGGCTATGGCACCGTCGACCTGGGATTGCTGGCCGCCCGTGTGACGCCGTCACCCGCGGCGTGGGCGGCGCTCGGACTGATGAGCGCCGGCCTGATCCTGAAGACCGCGCTGTTTCCGCTGCATTTCTGGCTGCCCCGGGCGCACGCCAGTGCACCGGCTCCCGTGAGCGCGCTGTTGTCCGCCCTGGTCGTCAAGGGCTCGTTCTATATACTGCTGCGGCTTTGGCTGGAGATCTTCTCGCCGATGTCGGGTGGTGTCGCCGGCTTGCTTGGACTACTCGGCGGTGCGGCGGTGCTGTGGGGCTCTTCGCAGGCCCTGCGACAGACGCGGGTGAAGCTGCTGGTGGCGTACTCGACCGTGGCGCAGGTCGGCTACTTGTTTCTCGCGTTCCCGCTGGCCGCCGGCATGGGTTTGACCGCCTGGAGCGCAGTGGTCTACCTCGCCGTTTCCCACGCCTTGGCAAAGGCGGCGATGTTTCTGGCGGCCGGCAACCTGATGCGCTTCGGCGGTCATGACCGCATTGTCGATCTTGATCGCGTGGTACAGCGCCTGCCGCTCACCGCCGGGGCCTTCGCGCTGGCGGGCGTCAGCATTATGGGGCTGCCGCCGAGCGGCGGGTTCAACGGCAAGTGGCTGTTGCTGCAGGCCGCGGTGACCCAGGGCCGTTGGGATATTGTGGGCGTCGTGGTTATCGGCGGTCTGTTGGCGGCCGGTTACATTTTCAAGGTATTAGGTCATACGTTCACTCAGGCAGATGTACCGCACGAGCCGATAGCCGTACCGGCGCGTATGCAATGGGCCGCCGTTTTGTTGGCAGGCGGCGCCATCCTGTTGGGGTTCCTGGCGCCGCCTTTTCTGGCACTGTTGGCGGTGGGTAATCCCTTTGCCGCGGGCGGAGCAGGGTCGTGAGTTGGGAGGCCTGGGTTCCGCTGCTGGTCGTGGCGAGCTCATTGCTGCCCGGGCTCATCATCTTCGGTCTGGCCGAGGAGCGGGTGCGCCTGCGCACGACGTTCAACTTATTCGGCGCTGTCGTGAAACTGGCGCTGGTCGCGCTGATGCTTTGGGGTGTCTTCCATGAGCATCATTATGAAGCGCGTTTTGGGTTGTTGCCCGGCCTGGAACTGGTCCTGCGCGCCGGGCCGCTGGCGCTGCTGTTCGTCACCCTGTCGGCCGTGTTGTGGCTGCTGACGACCGTCTATGCGATTGGCTACCTGGAAGGTTCGCCGCATCGCAGCCGGTTCTTCGGTTTTTTCAGCCTGTGCGTGAGCGCCACCGTCGGTGTCGCCCTGGCCGGCAACCTGATTACCTTTGTGATCTTCTATGAGTTGCTGACCCTGTCGACCTATCCGCTGGTCGTTCACCGCGGCACGGAAGCGGCTCGCCGTGCCGGGAAGACCTACCTGACCTATACGGTGTTCGGTGGTGCCTTGCTGGTGTTGGGTACCGTGTGGCTCTATACGCTCACGGGCAACCTCGACTTTACGCCGCGTGGTTTCGTCCACGACCTGGGACCGGAACACGCCCCGGCACTGGTGATGGTCTTTGCGTTGTTGATCGCCGGATTTGGCGTCAAGGCGGCGCTGGTGCCCTTGCACGGTTGGTTGCCTCGCGCCATGGTGGCGCCGGCGCCGGTCAGCGCATTGCTGCACGCCGTGGCGGTGGTCAAGGCCGGTGCCTTCGGCATCATACGTGTGGTCTACGATGTCTTCGGCGTGGAGTTTGCCGCGGGCTTGGGAGTGATGCGCCCGCTGGCCTGGCTGGCGGCCGTCACGATTATCTACGGCTCGATCCGGGCGCTGTTTCAGGACGATCTGAAACGCCGCCTGGCGTTTTCGACCGTCAGCCAGGTCTCCTACATCGCGCTGGGCGTGGCCATCGTCGGCCCCATCGCCACCGTGGGCGGCGTGGTGCATCTGGTGCATCAGGGGCTGATGAAGATCACGCTGTTCTTCTGTGCTGGCAATCTGGCCGAAACCCTGGGGGTGCACAAGATCAGTGAAATGAATGGTGCGGGTCGGCGTATGCCCTGGACCATGGCGGCGTTCACGGTCGGGGCCTTTGGCATGATTGGCGCACCACCGATCGCCGGATTTATCAGCAAGTGGTATATCGGTCTGGGTGCGCTGGAGACTGGCCAGGGTTGGGTGATCCTGGTGCTCGCCGGCAGCAGCCTGCTCAATGCTGCCTATTTTCTGCCCATATTGCACCGCGCCTGGTTCCGCCCGCCGCCGGACCGTTGGCCGGTAGAACATGACTTCGGCCGTAAGGAGACGGCCTGGGCCTTGCTGCTGCCACCGGTCGTGACCGCGGCTCTGGCATTGGGTGTGGGCCTGTTGGCCTCGGTGCCCTTCAGTCCTTTGGATTGGGTCCGGCTCGTGGTGCAGCGGGAGTTCTACACACCATGACCGAAATGCCATTCACATACCTGTTGTTGCCGGTCTTGGTTTGGCCGCTGCTGTTGGCGGCCGCTGCAAGTTTTCGCGCCACGCGACCTTTGGCGTTGAAACTCACCCCTTGGGCTGCGCTGCCGGCACTGGCGGCGGTCGCGATTCCGAATGGTGAACTGCAGCTGACCGGCGTCATGCTCGGGGGCGCGCTGGCGCTGGATGCCATCGGGCGGGTGTTTCTGCTGTCGATGTCCGCCCTCTGGCTTGCGACCGGTTTGCTCGCGCGCCCCCGGCTGCATGCGGGCGATTCCGGCCCCTTTGCGGTGCTGTTGCTGCTCGCGATGGCGGGCGGACTGGGTATGGCGCTGGTAGGCGATGCGCTGTGGTTCTTTGCGGCGAGCACATTGGCAGGCTATGCGCTGTACGGTGTGCTGATGCAGGCGGGCGATGGGACGACGCGGCAGGCGGGCAACTTGCTCGTGATCTTGCTGGTGGCGAGCGACCTGCTGGTGTTCGAAGTGCTGCTGATGCTGGCCCATTCAGCGGCGGGGTCGGACTTCGCCTCGTTCCGCCAGGCCTTGGTGAGCGCGGAGAGCCGGACACTGATACTCGGCCTGCTGGTCGTCGGATTCGGTATCAAGATCGGTCTTTTGGGCGTTCATTTCTGGCTGGCCCCCGTTTTTACTACCGCCGCGGCACCCCTGCGACCCGCGCTGGTCGCGTACATGCTCGGCGCCGGCCTGCTGGGCGGGCTGCGCTTGCTCCCCATCGGTGAGCTCAATGCGCCGGTCGCCGGTGAGATCTTACGCTGGCTGGCGTGGGCAACGTTGGTTTATGCGTGGCTGGTCGGCACGCTGCAGTTGCAGCGCCGCTCGACCCTCGCCTATGCCGCCATGGCCCTCGGGGGGCTCTGGCTGGCAGTGTTGAGTGCATTCCTGCACCAACCGGGGTTGTGGGCAGGATCGGCCACGTCCCTGGCCGGCATGCTTGTGCAGTCAGGGCTCGCCCTGGCCGTGTTGTTGCTGACGGCAACGGCGGTCGAGGGCAAACAATCGCCTACGACTGTTCAATTTGCTTTCGGGCTGCGCTGGTTGGCCGCCTTGCTTTTGGCGACTGCCCCTGTGGGTATCGCTGGGGTGCTCACCGTGCAGGCGGACGGTTTGCCGATCCATCTGGCCACGGCGGTCATCGCCTTTCTCGCCGGTCTGAGCCTATTGCGCCGGGAGGGCGGTGCCGCGGCTGTGCCAGCGGACATGAGCGCACGCACCGGAACCGGACGGAGTGCGTCGTTGGATATGCCGATGTCGTCCGTCTTGGTGCCGGCCACCGGTCTGGCCGTCGCGGCCGCGTTCGCCTTGGTATACCAGTCGACCGGATGGTCGTTTTACGACGCGGCGGTATCCGCCTCGATTGCGCTGGTGTCCTTGCTGCTTGGGGCATCGAGTGCACGATGGCTCGTTCCGCACCTGCCGTCGCTTCCGCCCGGCGATGCGGTGGTGTTCATCGCGTATGCAATAGCGGCGGCACGAGACGCTGGGCGGCGGCTGAGCGATGCGGGCTTGGCGCGTTGGCCCGATGTCGCAAGAGCGCTGACGCAGCGCATATGGTCCGGTGTGTCGCGAATATCTATCGTGCACTGGGAGTCCGCGCTGATCCGCTGGCCAGCGGCGTTGTTGCTTATGCTGCTCTTGGGGTTGCTCGTGGCATGGCTGGCCAGCTCGTGAGGCTGATCCATCGCCGTCCCTAAACCGGCCTAGCGCGAGCATGCCGGTCAAGCGGGTGGAACCTTAGGTGATTGGTGCACCGGAGGTCGCGGCTGTCAGGGAGTAACGTTGGCGGTCAGCCTTGCGGAGGCCTGCGGCAAGCGCATATGCGCGGTGCAGGCTGTCAAACCGGGATCTGTTGCAGCGGATTTATCGCAGCGCCGGGTCGGTGTGGTACTGTTTGGCCCAAGAATTGTCGGCGAGGGTCTGTGTCGCCTACGATATCGCCGGTCAGCCGCCGGCGACGATTGAATAGGAGTAAAGAAGTCGGCAGCCATCAGTTGGCAGTCGGCAGAAAGAAAGGCGCTACTTGGCTTTTACTGCCAACTGATGACTGCCAACTTGTCTCCTCGCCATGCGAGGTCGTTGCCCGTGAGCATACCGTCCATGTCTGAAGAGGCCGCCGAACTCGACATCCGCCGCATGCACCGCGCCCTCGAATTGGCGCGCCGGGCCGAGGCCGAGGGCGAGGTGCCGGTCGGGGCGGTGGTCGCCACCGAGCACATGATCATCGGCGAGGGCTGGAACCGTCCGATCCATGAGCACGATCCCACGGCGCACGCCGAAATCCGCGCGCTGCGCGATGCCGCAGCGCGCACGGGCAACTACCGCCTGCCCGGCACGACCTTGTACGTTACGCTCGAACCGTGTGTCATGTGCGCAGGCGCTATCATTCACGCCAGGGTAGATCGCGTCGTCTACGGGGCGCGCGATCCGAAGGGCGGCGCCGCGGGCAGCGTCTTCGAGGTGCTCGGCACCGATCGTCTCAATCACCGCGTCCGGGTCGAGGGCGGAATGCTGGAAGAGGAGTGCGGGTCTTTGCTTCGCGGCTTTTTTCAGAGCCGACGAGCCCCCCGCGAGAGCGACTAGGCGCCACCGTCCCGTTCGGCCGGCTCAGGCTTGCGTCATTGATGCCCCGGCGTCGGGGTTGGCGAGCAGAACGCGGTCGCGCCCGGCTGCCTTGGCTGCATAGAGCGCGCGGTCGGCTTCCTGCATCAATACGTCGGTTCGCCCGCCGTGCTGCGGGAACGCCGCCACGCCGACGCTCGCGGTCACCCGAATTTCCTCGTTGCCCAGGTGTACCGACTGCTCGGCGATGCACTCACGCAAACGTTCGGCCATCGCCACAGCCGTCTCGGCACGGGTCTCGGGGAGGATGACCGCAAATTCCTCGCCGCCGTAACGCGCAACGGTGTCGGCCGGGCGCATGCTGTCGTGCAGAGCGCCCGCGACGGTAACGAGGACGCGATCGCCTGCCGGATGGCCGTAGGTATCGTTGACCTTCTTGAAGTGGTCGATATCGATGAGCAGGACGGCAAACGGATGCGAATAGCGCCGCGCCCGCTGTAGCTCCATCCCGAGGCGGGCCTTGAACTCACGTCGGTTGTACTGGCCTGTGAGCGCATCGCGAATTGCCATGTGCTGTAGACTGGCCTGGTGTCTTTCGATGGTGTCGGCCATGGTGTTGAAGGTCTGAGCAACCTTGCCCAACTCGTGGCTCGGGATGCGCTCCATACGAAATTGCAGATCGCCGGTCCCAAAGCGCGCGGCGGCCCGGTTCAGGTCGGCCAGGGGTACGAGGATGGTCCGGGCCAGCATCACCGCTGCCGCAATGGCCACGAACAGACCGATGACCGACACCGCGCCGATGAGTACGATGACGTGGCGTTGCGTGGCGCGGGCCCGGTTCCTCTCGAATTGGATCTCAGCCAGGATATCGTTGTTGATGTGCTGCAGGCGCCGCTCGAGATTCGCATATAAACCCAGGAGTGATGTCAACGCCCGATCGGCGTTCGAGCCGGCCGGCAGCGAGGCGCCTTGCTGTTGTATCGATTGCCACGTCTCCCGCGCGCCCTCGAGGTCGGCGGCCAAATCGGTACGCAGCGAGACGTCGCCCTCGTCGAAGCGGCGGAAGGTTCGATCGATGTCGATCACCAACTGTTTGTATTGGCGCAGCGCGGCGGGGTCGCGTCGAATCAGGGCGGGCTCGACGAGGAGCCGACCGCGCTGGACCGCGGTGCTGAGCTTGGACAACGGCACCATCTGGTCGAAAACCCGCGTCACGACGTGGTCCATGCCGGCGGTCACGCTCTGGAAAAACAGGTATCCCACAACGGCGAGCGCCAGCAAAGGCAGCAGCATAGCGCCGGTGCCCAGAATCAGGCGTGCGCGCAACGAGCGCCAACGGGAAAAGCGGTGCATCGGGCCGGCGGCCGCTGCGGCCGGACGATTGTTTTGAGTGTCGGTCATGGTCACAGGACGGGGGAGTCGATCGACAGGGCGCGCGTGGCTCCCGGATCGGGTTCGTCGCGGTCCAACATCCAGGTCAGGATGTCGTAGTAGCTTCGGATGTTTTCCACGTAACGCACTGGCTCGTTGCCGCGCGCGTAGCCGTGGCGCGTATGGCGGTACCACTTACGCCGGCGCAGCAGCGGCAGGTTCTGTTTGACGTCAGCCCAGACGTTCGGGTCGCCGCCGCGCTTGCGGGTGATCTCGCGGGCATCTTCCACGTGCCCCATGCCGACGTTGTAGGCGGCCAGCGCAAACCACGTGCGGTCCGGTTCCTTGATGGAGTCGGGCAGAGCGTCGAGCAGAGCGCGCAGGTATTGGGCCCCACCCTGGATGCTTTGGATGGGATCGGTGCGCTTGTCCACGCCCAGGTGTCGTGCCGTGGCAATGGTCAGCATCATGATGCCGCGCACGCCGGTCGGAGAGACTGCATCGGGATTCCAATGCGACTCCTGATACGCCATGGCCGCCAACAGGCGCCAGTCCAGTTTGTACTCGCGGGCCGCGTCCTGGAATTCGGCGCGGTAGTCGGGCAGGCGCATACGCACGTGGCGCATGTATGTCGTCGTTCCGGCATAGTCGTAGTCCTCGACATGGCCGTAGTAGCGGTCGAGCAGGGCGTCGAGCTCGCCACTGGACTTGAGCTGGTCGAAGAATTTGACGGCGGCCTTGTACAGGCTGTCGTCGCCATCGCGGGGAAAGGCCCAGGCAAGCGGCTGGGGTTTGGTCAGATCAAAAGCCACACGAAGCTCAGGGTAATAACGGCGGTTGATCGCGACTTCGTTGGAGTCGGCCACCGTATAGTCGATCAGCTGCTGCCAGACCAGTGTCAGGAGCTCTTCCGTCGAGGCCTTTGGGTTGGCGGTCCATTCCAGCTTCGGGTGTTTCTTTTTGAGCTGGCGCAGCCGCTCGGCATGGCTGCTGCCGGCGACGACCTCCACACGGCCGGCCGTCAGGTCGTCGATACTTTTCGGAGTCGGTGTGCCGAGCCGGTAGACCAGCTGCTGTGTGATGTATTGGTACGGGGGGCCGAACAGAACCGTCTTTTCGCGTGTCTTGGTGACGGTCAGGCCCGCGGCGGCCACGTCGGCGTCACCGTTTTCAATTTCGGTGAGGATGTCCTCGAAGGTATCCGGGGTTTCGAGCTTGAGCTTGACGCCCAGGTAGTCGGCGAAGCGCTTGGCCAGATCGTATTCCAGACCCGTGGGCCCCAGCGGACCTTCATAATAGGTGGTCGCCGACTTGCGGGTGAGGACGTGGATCTCGCCTGCCGCCTTGATCCGCGCCAACCGGTCTTGGTGCGGAGCACAGGCGTTCAGGGCGACGCCAATCACTACGGCGCCCACGGCGATGCCGGCAATTATCCGCAACCTGGACCTCCGCGGTCATCTGCGCTAAATCATTAGAATTCGGGCTATTTATCGGCTCTGGCCACCGAATCTGAAGGGCGAAATGCCAGGCCCGCGGGACCGCGACGGGAGCCCGGGGGTGGGGCGGCGGACGCGGCGCTATAAAATAATTATATCACGACCTATTGTTGGAGCCCCCCCAAATCCGTATCCTATGCGGCTTCGTGGAGAGGTGCCTGAGTGGCCGAAAGGGCTTGACTCGAAATCAAGTGACCCCTTCTGGGGTCCGTGGGTTCGAATCCCACCCTCTCCGCCAAAATAGAAAAGGGGCCTGTTTAGGCCCCTTTTCTATTTTTATGGTGCGCTGGATTGGAACCCACGGACCGCCGCCCTCTGGGCGGAGCGGTCAGCAATCAGTTGGCAGTTTTCAGAAAGAGAACAGCGTTTAAGATTTTACTGCCAACTGCCAACTGCCAACTGCCAACTGCCAACTGCCAACTGCCCACTGCCCACTGCCTTCTCCCCACCGCCCACCGCCAACTGC
>Ga0102944_1000432_pt1 | contig 32788 bp, 30 predicted proteins | sample SalPonD_shore_MG_FD_78172 | JGI IMG/M metagenome (GOLD analysis project Ga0102944, IMG submission 78172) | Salt pond soil microbial communities from South San Francisco under conditions of wetland restoration - Salt Pond MetaG... | ecosystem: Environmental > Aquatic > Marine > Intertidal zone >... | reverse complement strand
GAGGGCCATCCTCGAGAACGTCGCCGTCGACGGGTCGGGCCGGGTCGACTTCGCCGACGCGTGCCTGACCTCCAACGGCCGGGCGTCCGTCCGCCGGGCGGACGTCTCGACGGCGGCCGAGACCATCGACCTGGCGAGCGTCCAGCACGTGTTCTTCATCACCCGGAACCCGCTGATGCCGCCCCTGGCCCGGCTCGGGCCGGCGACGGCCGCCGCGGCGTTCATGCTCGGGGAGTCCATCGAGACCAGCGCCGGCGACCCCGAGCGCGCCGGCGAGCCCATCCGCGTCGTCGGGACGAACCCCTTCATCGTGGGCTCGCCGGGCGCCGAGGGCAACCGCTTCCTCGACCTGGTCGAGGCGAACGGCGTCGACTGCTTCCTGGTCAACACCGGCGGCGTCGGCGACGAGGACCCCGTCGACGTCGGGGTCGCAGAGACCGTGGCGCTGCTGCAGGCCGTCGCCCGCGACGCGGTGACCTGGCGAACCGACCCCGTCCTGGGCCTCGACGTCCCGGCCTCGGTCCCGGGCCTGGACGTCGAGCGGTACGACCCGGCCACGTGCGTCGAGGACTACCCCGAGAAGCTGGCGGCCCTGCGCGCCCAGCGGCGCGACTACCTCGCGACCTTCGACGACCTCCGGCCCGAGATCCGCGAGACGCCGCTGACGGGGGCCGCGTCCGGCGTGCGGACCGAGTAGCCACGAGCCGCTCGGGGGTCGACGCCCGCCGGGGGCGAACCGCAAGCTCCATCCGACCGGCCCGGGCAGGGGTGGGGATGATCGTCGCCGACGGTCTCCGGAAAGTCTACGGCGACGTGGTCGCCGTCGCCGGCGCGAGCTTCCGGGTGGAGCCCGGCGAGATCTTCGGCCTCATCGGGCCGAACGGCGCCGGCAAGACGACCACGCTCAAGCTGCTCGCGGGCCTCGTCGAGCCGACGGCCGGCTCGGCCACCGTCGCGGGCCTCGACGCCGCCGACCGAGAGATGCGCCGGCGCCTCGGCTACCTCCCGGAGGAGTCGCCGCTCTACGAGGAGATGACCGCGCGGTCGTACCTGCGCTTCTTCGCCTCGCTCTACGACGTGGACCGCGAGACCGCCGACGAGCGCATCGAGCGGACGCTCGACCGCCTCGACCTCGCCGTCCGGGACCGGCCCCTCGGCAACTGCTCGAAGGGGATGCGCCGGAAGGTCGCCATCGCCCGCTCGCTGGTCAACGACCCCGAGGTGCTCGTCTACGACGAGCCGGCCTCGGGCCTCGACCCCATCACGACCAACGCCATCATCGAGGTCATCCGTGAGCTCGCCGCGGACCGGACCGTCGTCTTCAGCGCCCACAACCTCTACCACGTCGAGGCGCTCTGCGACCGCATCGCCATCGTGGTGAACGGCGAACTCGTCACCCAGGGGCCCCTCGATGCCATCCGGGCCGAGCACGGCGGGGTCTCCTACCGGGTCGACACCAGCCGGCCCGTCGACGGCTCGACGCCGGTCGAACCCGGCCGCCACCGGACGGTCGTGGCCTCGATGGCCGACGTCGAGGACGTCCGGGCGGCCGTCGAGGCCGCCGCCGGCGAGCTGCTCGACGTCCGGTCGCACGAGCCGAGCCTCGAGGAGATCTTCCTCGCCGTCGCGGGGGCGTGACGTGGCCGGAAACCGGCCGACGTGGAGGCCCCGCCGGTGAGGCTCCGGTCGGTCTGGCGCGTCGCCCGGTGGGAGGCCTACGACAGCGGCGCCGGTCTCGACCGTCGGGCGCTGACCCTGGCCGCGGTCAGCGTCGTCGCGCTCGCCCTGCTCGTGCCGCTCGCCGCGAGCGTGGGACCCGCGCCCGGCGACGGGCTCTACCGCGTCGGCATCGCGGCCGACAGCCCCTACCTGGCGCCCGCCGAGGCCGCCCCGGCGTTCACGGTCGTCGCCCCGGACGCCCGAGCGTTCGCGGCCGGCCGGCTGGACCTCCTCGTCCGCGGCGACCGGGTCCAGGTCCAGGACACGCGGCTGGGCCGGGCCGCGGCGGGCGCGCTCCAGGACGCCGTCAGGCGGTACGACGAGCGACAGCTCAGGTCGGAACCGGACCAGGCGGCGGCCTTCCCGGTAACGGTGCAGCTCCACTACGTCTCGCGGCCGGTCGACCGCCTCGGCGGGGGCGCCGGGAGTCAGCCCGGGGGCAGCACCACGGGTACGGCCGGAGGTCCGACGACCAGCCCGGCGAGCGCCGGCGGCCCCGCCAGCCGCTCGACGGCAGCGGGTGGCGGGGCCGGCACGGCTGCGGCCGGCGGAACGACCGCGTCGGCGTCCCGGCCCCCGGCGACGGCCACTGGCGGCGGAACGAGGAGCGGTGAGAACGCCGGCGGCCTGACGGTCTTCGGCTGGTCGCTGTTCCCCCAGGGGGCCGCGGGCACGCCGTCGGCCATCACCCCGCCGTTCCCGTTCGCCTCGCTGGTGCTCGCCTTCGCCTTCGTCGTCCCGATGAACTTCGTCGTGCAGGCCTACGCGAGCAGCGTGCTCCACGACCGGGGGAACCGCCGCGGCGAGCCGCTCCTCGTCGCCCCGGTCTCGACGTGGAGCCTCGTCGTCGGCAAGGCGCTGCCCTACTTCGTCCTCATGCTGGCCATCGCGGCGGCGACGGCCGTCGGCCTCGGCGCCGGGCCCCTGGCCGTCTACGCCGTGGCCCCCGTCGCCCTCGTCTTCCTCGCCGGGGGGTTCCTGGCCGGGCTCCTGGCCCGGTCGCACAAGGAGCTGACCTTCGTGCTGGTGGCCGTCTCGGTCGTCGTCACCACGTTCGTCTTCGTGCCGGCCATCTTCGTCGACGTCCACCCCATCGCCGCCATCTCGCCGCTGACGCTGGTCGTCGAGGACCTCCAGGGGACGCCCGTCGGGCCGGCGACGGTGGCCTTCTCGACGCTGCCGGCGTTCGTCGCCGCGGCCGTCTGCTTCGGGCTCGGGGGCGGGCTCTACCGGGAGGAGGACCTCTTCGCCCAGAAGCCGCTGCCGGCCAAGGCGCTGGACGCCCTCGCCGCGTTCGTCACGCGCCCGGCGCGGGCCGGCTGGGCGAGCCTCCTCTCCATCCCCTTCGTCTTCCTCGCCGAGCTGCTCGCCGTGGCGCTGCTGTTCGTCGTCCCGCTCGGGGTCGCGCTCCCGCTGCTCTTCGCCGCCATCGCCGCCATCGAGGAGCTCGCCAAGAGCCTGCCGGCCTACGCCGGCTTCGCCAGGGGCCGGTTCGACCGGTCACGGCGGACCGTCGCGCTCGTCGGTCTGGCCAGCGGCGTCGGGTTCTTCGCCGGCGAGAAGCTCGCGGCGACGGCCCAGCTGGTCGGCCTGTTCGACCTGCACCTCGGCCGCATCGCCTTCCAGCTCGGCGCGGGGGTCGGCGGGGCCTACCCGCCGGCCGTGCTGGCGGCGCTCCTCGTCGCGCCCCTGTTCCTCCACGTGGGCACCGCGACGCTGACGGCCGCCGGCGCGAGCCGGGACCGCCGCTGGTACCTGGCCGCGCTGTCCGTGGCCATCCTCGTCCACGTCGGCTACAACCTCGCGGTGGTGGCCACCCTTGGCTAGGCCCGACGACGGGGTCGACGGCTCCTCGGCGGCCCGGTGGGGGCGGTCCCGCCACCGTCTCCCGACCCGAGCGTCGAGGTCCGGCCGGTGGCTCGTCGCCCGACGCGAGCTCGCCACCATCCGGCGCGAGAAGACCATCGTCCTGGCGCTCCTCATCCAGCTCTTCATCGCCGCCTTCTCGTCGTTCCTGCTCGTCGGCCTGGTCTCGCTCTACAGCCCGGGGGCCGTCGTCGGCTCCGGCATCGCCATCGGGGTGACCGGCTCCGCCGCCGGCCCGGTCGCCGCTGACCTGAGCGGCGACGGCACCTGGCGCGTCGTCACCTACGACGGCGTCCCGGCCGCCCGGGCGGCGTTCAAGGCGGGCCGCGTCGACGCCCTCCTGGTGGTCGACGAGCTCGCGTCGGGCCGGCTCGCCGTCCAGGCCTACGTCCCGTCGCAGAGCATCCGGTCGACCGTCGTGGTGGTCGAGCTCCGGTCGGCGCTGCAGTCGCTCGAGCGCCAGCGGCGTCACGCGCTCGCCGGCCGGCTCCAGCGGCCCCCCATCCCAGTCCCCGACGTGCCGGCCGCGCCGTCGACCGTCGGTTTCACCTACACCGTGCTGCTGCCCCTCCTGGTCTTCCTGCCGGTGTTCATCTCCGGCTCCATCGCGGCCGACGCCATCACCGAGGAGCTGGACGCCGGCACCCTCGAGCTGCTCCGGGTCACCCCGCTCTCCGTCGTCGAGATCGTCGACGGGAAGCTGCTCGCGATGGTCCTCCTGGTCCCGGCCCAGGCGGCGACCTGGCTCGGCCTGCTGGCCCTCAACGGGACGCGGATCGCCCACCCGGTGGCCATCCTCGGGCTGGTCACGGCCGCGGCGGCGGTCGTCGTCGCCCTGGGGATCGGCCTGGCGCTCCGCCTCGGCGACCGCCAGTCCGCCCAGCTGGTCTACTCGCTGGCGGTCATCGTCCTGTTCGTCGTTACCTCGGCGCTACCGGCCTCGCCCGCGAACGCCGTGGCCCGGCTGGCCGCGGGGAGCGCCGGGTCGACGAGCTTCACGCTGGTCGTGGGCTACGTCGTCGTCGCGGTCGGCGTCCTGGCCGTGGTCCGCCGGCTGGCGGCGCGGACGGCGTTCTGAGCTACTCCGTCGCCCGCACCCGCTCCCCGCGCGCGGTCTCCGGGAAGAGCTTGCCCGGGTTCAGCGTGTCCTTCGGGTCGAGCGCGCGCTTGACCGTCCGCATGAGCTCCACGGCCGCCTCGCCGTGCTCCCGGACGAGGTACTCGCGCTTCCCGCGCCCGATGCCGTGCTCGCCGGTGGACGTGCCGCCGAGGTCGATGGCCCGCTCGATGACCCGGCGGTAGAGCCGCTCGGCCCGCTCGACCTCGTCGGCGTCGTCGCGGTCCACGAGGATGCTGTAGTGCAGGTTGCCGTCGCCCGCGTGGCCGAAGCACGGGACGATGAGGTCGTCCGCCTCGGCCAGGGACTGGATGTAGTCGATGATGGCCCCCAGCTGGCTGATGGGTACGGTGACGTCGCCCGGGTGGTACGGAACCCGGTCCGGGTCGTAGGCCCGCATGGCGAAGGCCAGGTCCTTGCGGGCCTGCCAGAGGGTGTCCATCTCGGCCCGGTCCGCCAGCTCGAACCGCTCGACGTCGTGGGCCTCGAACACCGACCGACAGAAGTCGATCTCGGCCTCGACGTGGTGGTCGGCGTGGAACTCGAGGAACGTCATCGGCTGGTCCGGGAGGTCGGTCCCGGCGTAGGCGTTGGCCAGCCGCACGCTCACCGGGTCGAGCAGCTCGATGGCCGCCACGTCGACGCCCGACTGGACGGCGTCAGTCACCGCCGCGACGGCGTCGTCGAGGCTCCCGAACGTCGCCCGGCCCCCGCGGATCTGGTCGGGCCGGCCGGCCAGCCGGAGCGTGGCCCGGGTCACGACAGCCAGCGTGCCCTCGCTGCCGATGAGGAGCTCCGTGAGGTTGTAGCCGCTCGAGGTCTTGACCGCCCGGCTCCCCGTCCGGACGACCGTCCCGTCCGCCAGCACGGCCTCGAGCCCGAGGACCCAGTCGGCGACCTCGCCGTACTTGACGGTCTGCATCCCGCTCGCGTCGGTGGCGATCATCCCGCCGATGGTCGACAGGTCGCCCGAGGAGGGCAGCGGCGGGAAGAACAGCCCGGCCGAGGCGGCCGCCTCGTTCACCGCCGAGCCGAGCACCCCCGGCTCGACGTCGATCTGGCGGTCCTCGGCCCGGAGCTCGAGGACCGCGTCCATCCGGGTCATGTCGAGGCTGACGCCGCCGTAGGCGGCCACGGCGGCCCCCTCGAGCCCGGTCCCGGCCGCGAACGGCGTCACCGGCACCCCGCGCTCGTTCGCCGCGGCCAGCACCGCCGAGACGTCGTCGGTATCGGCGGGCCAGACCACCGCGTCGGGATTCACGGCGCCGCCCTGCTCCTCGGTGCCGAAGTCGGCGGCGTGGTGCCCCCGGTCGGCGTCCGTGAACGACACCTCGCCGGAGAGCTCGAGGTCCGCCAGGAACGAGCAGTCGATCGGCATGGGTCAACACGGCCAGGCCGGGCCATAAACCTCCCGGGCCTCCGGCCCGACCGTCCCCCCGTGGCCTACGGCGCCGACCAGTCCGGTCGCTCGCGGGCGACGAACTGGCCGTGGCCCGGCGTCCCGACGACCTCGCCGTCGTCGGCCAGGAGGGCCCCCCGGACGTAGGTCCGTTCGACCCGGCCGACGACCTCGCGGCCCTCGTAGAGGGTGAAGTCGGCGACGCCGGCGTTGTCGGCCGCGGTGATGGTGTACCGGTGGGCGGGGTCGAAGACCACCACGTCGGCGTCGGTCCCCGGCTCGAGGGTGCCCTTCCACGGCATGCCGAACAGCCGCGCCGGGTTGGCGCACATGACCCGGACGAGGAAGGGGTAGGACGCCCCGCGCCGGTTGACCGCCTCGTCGTGGAACACGGGCAGGCTGGTCTGCAGCGAGTTCATCCCGAAGGTCGCGTCCCACCAGTCGTCGACGTCCTTCGAAACCCGCGTGAAGCCGGTGTGGTCCGTCGCGACGACGTCGAGGACGCCCCGCCGGAGGTGGTCGAAGACGGCGTCGTTGTCGGCCGGCGTCCGCAGCGGCGGCGCCAGCATGGGCAGGAAGCCCCGCTCGGCGAAGAGGCCGTCGTCGAGCGTGACGTAGTGCGGGCAGGTCTCCCCGCGTACCCGCTCGTGGCCGTACTCGGCCCGGTACCGGGCCAGTTCGTCGGCGGCCAGGCGGCTCGTCGTGTGGGCCCCGTAGTACCGGCAGCCCTGGGCCATCGCCAGCCGGCAGACGTCGCCCGCCGACATCGCCTCGGCGTAGTCGGGCCGCGACCCGGGGTAGTCCTCGGGGGCTCCCCGACCCTCGGCCTGCCGCCGCGCCGTCCGGGCGTCGCAGACCGAGGCGTCCTCCGTGTGGCACATCGCGACGCCGTCGTGGGGGGCGATGGCCTCGAAGGCCCGCTCCATGAAGCCGTAGCCCAGGCCGATCTCGTACGCCGTCAGGAGCTTGAAGGAGGGGACGCCGGCCTCGACGACGTCGGGCACCTCGTCGAGGGCGTCGGGGTCCTCCCGGGTCAGCCCGCAGTGGAGGCTGTAGTCGACGAGCGCGTCGTCGGCCCGCTCGCGCTTCCAGGCCACCCCGTCGAGGAGCGACCCCTCGGCGTCGAACTGGCTCCCCTCGCCGACCCACGGCTGCCAGGCGAAGTCGATGAAGGTCGTCGTCCCGCCGAGGGCGGCGGCCCGCCCGGCCGACTCGTAGGTGTCGTAGGAGTAGGGGTCCGCGACGTGGACGTGCGGGTCGACGACGCCCGGCATGACGAGCCGGTCCGTCGCGTCGACCACCACGTCCGCCGGCGGCATGCTGGCTGGGCTCCCGACGGCGGCGATGGTCTCGCCGTCGATGGCCAGGTCGGCCCGCCTGACCGCGTCCGCGGTGACCACGCGGCCCCCGTGGATGACCGTGTCGACTGCCATCGTTCCGGGCTGGTCGCGGCGGGCCATAAAGCCCCTCGAACCGGCGACCGGACGGGGCTGCCCGCACGTCCGGCGGTCGCGGCCGCTGCCGAGCTTCAGTCGAGCCGGCTGAAGTGGACGGCGCTCACCCGGCCGGCTCGAGCCACTTGATGGAGCAGCCGCGCGACGGCCGGAACGACTGGTCCACCGGCTCCCCCGCGAGCACCGCGTCGATGGCCTCGCGCATCTCGAAGCCGGGTCCGCCGGACGGCGTTTCGTCGGGGCTCATCGCGTCGTCGAGACGGCCGTGGTAGGCGAGGACGAAGTCGCCGTCCTCGCGGCGGAACAGGAACGGGTCCGGCGTGCAGGTGGCCCCGAAGGCTCGGGCGACGGCCTGGGACTCGTCGCGGAGGTAGGCGTCGTAGGCCACCGTCCCGTCGGCGACCCGCTCGCGCATCGCCTCGAACGAGTCCTCGGGGTAGGCCTCGGCGTCGTTCGGGTTGACCCCCACGACGGCGACGTCGTCGTAGTCGGCCGCGATGGCGTTCAGCGCCGGGTGCTTGGCCTTGGCGTACGGGCAGTGGTTGCAGGTGACGACGACGAGGAGGGCCCGGTCGTCGGCGAAGGCGTCGGGCCCGTAGCGCTCACCGTCGGTGCCGGGGAGGTCGAAGTCGGGGATGGCGTCCCCGACCTCGAGCGAGGCGGCGGAGTCGAGCGTGACCATGGTCGCCGCCTTCGGCGTCGTCGCCGAAAAGGGTTCTCGTCCGGCGCCTGGCCGGCTCGTTGCGCGTCAGTCCGACCGCTCGGACGCGGGCTGCCACCGGGCGTCGGCCAGCGTGCGCTGGACCACCGCCGCCCCGAGCGTCTCCGCGAGCGCCTCGAAGCCGAGTCGCTCGCGCGGGTCACGGGCGGTCGCGATGAGCCGCGAGACGATGAACTCGGGCGTGGACCGGCCCACGGCGTGGAACCGGGGCTGGTAGTCGACGACGAGGCCGAGGTCCCGGCGGAGCCCCTCGGCGAAGATGCCGTCGGTCCGGGCGGCCTCGGGGAGCGGTTCCAGGTCCTCGGCCAGGTGGGTGACGAACGCGCCGAGCGAGCCCTGCTCGACCGTCAGCGTCACGAGCCCGTGGAGCAGGTTCGCCGCGCTGCCGGGCTCGGTGATGGCCTCGAACTCGTCGACGAGCATGAGCGTCCGGCCCTCGCCGGTCAGCGGCGGCACGATGGACTTCAGCGTCGCCTCGAGCACGCCGGCGTTGAACGACGCGTGCCGGCGGTGGAAGACGACCGCGTCGAACCGGCTCACCTCGGCCCGCTCGGCGGGAACGGGCAGCCCCATGGCCGTCAGCAGGGCGACCTGGCAGCCGGTCTCGAGGAGCGTCGTCTTGCCCCCGCTGTTGGCGCCCGTGAGGACGGCGACCTGCTGGCCGCTGGGCGGGTCGTCGAGGTCGTGGTCGCCGAGGGCGTAGGTCACGGGCTGGACCTCGCCGGCCGCCGCGGTCGCGAGCCCGAGGTTCCGCGCCCCCTCGAAGGCCAGCGCGTCGCCGTCCGCGCGGACCGTCGGCCGGGTCAGGTCGAGGTCGATGGCGAAGCGGGCCAGCGAGACGTCGAGCGTGACGGCCTCGACGGCCGCCACGGCCGCCTTGACCGCGTCCCCCGCCGCCGCCAGGTCGTCCCGCACGGCCTCGGCGACCGCCGCCTCGCGGTCCGCGACGCGCCCCTCGAGGTCGGCGGCCAGCGCGCGGAGCGTCGTCCCGACGAAGTCGGCGGCGTCGGCCGCGTCGTCCGGGGCGGCCCGACGGACCGCGTCGAGGTCGAGGTCGGTCTCCCGGGCGAGGTACCCCACGACGGCCCGCTCGAACTCGTCGCCGCCGCGGACCCCCTCCTCGCGGATGGCGTCGAGGACGTCGAAGGCCGCGCCCTCGAGCCGCTCGACGGCGTCCCGGTTGGCCCGGAGCCGGTCGAGCTCGGCGTCGGCCCCCTCGACGACCCCGTCGCCGGTGAGGTGGCCGAGCCCCGCCGCGGCCGACGCCAGCGCCTCGGCGTCCAGGGCGGCGATAGGGGCGAAGCTTCCGTCCGCGACCCCCGTCTCGCGCAGGGCGATGGCGGCCTCGACCGCGGCGCGGTCGCCCGCGAGGCTGTCGTACGCGTCGAAGGCCGCCAGCACCGCCGCCCGGTCGTCGTCGGTCAGCCCCCGCCAGGTCGCCACGGCCGCCTCGACGCGGTCGAGGCGGGCCTCGATGGCGGCCCGCGACCGCAGGGGCGTGAGGACGTGGAGCCGGTCGGCCGCGTGCTCGGTGACGGCGTAGTCGCCGGCCAGGTCGAGCAGGTCCTTGTAGACGGCCCGGGCGTCGCGCGTCGCGAGCACGGCCATGCCCGCGCCGCCCTCGGCCCGGCGGAGGATGGCCGTCGCCCGGCCGCGGCTCAGCCCAGCCTCGGTCAGGGCGCGAACGTCGGCGCCCTCGATGGCCGCGATGGCGGCCCCCTCGCCGAGCGCCGACGCGAGCCGCTCGGCCGTCTTCGGCCCGACCCCCCAGAACTCCTCCAGACGCATTGACGGCCGATTGCGGGGCCCGCCCTTAGTCGTTGCTCGGTCCCCGCGAACGCCGGCCCGACCGCCTCACCGGACGAAGTACGGCTCGCCGCCTGGGAAGAACCGGCCGAGGTCCACCTGCTGGCGGTAATCCGACGCGAGCAGCGCGTCCAGCGCCTCGACCATCGCGTCGAAGTCGCCGGGTTCCCAGTCCGCCGGGTCACGCATCGGCAGCACCAGGAAGCCCCGACCGCGGACCTCCGTCGCGTGGAGCTCGGCCGCTCGGTCGCCCAGCCGGTGGGCGTTCGCCGTGTAGGTCGCCAGGACGTGGCGCGTCGTCGCCTCGCCGACCGGGACGAGCACGTCCGCGGCGATGGCCCGGAGCTCGGCGTCGACGTAGCGCTCGAACCGCCGGTACTCGCCGGCCGTCGGCGCCCCGCCCGGCGGCACCGGGCAGCCGTAGCGGTAGGACAGGAAGGTGTTCTCTAAGGCGAGCTCGGCGCCGTCGCGGCCAGCGAGCAGCCCCGTCGCCGCCAAGACGTCGAGGACCCGCTCGCCGTCAGGGTGGTCGGTGAACGGGACGCCGGTCGCGGCGCCGCCGTGGACGCCGCTGTGGTCGCCGACGACGTGGACGTCGGCGTTGACGTCGCCGTAGCCGAGGACGGTCCGACCGGCCTCGGTCCCGTCGACGTCCGGGCAGGCCGGCCGCATGCCGAACGGGTTGCGCACGGCGTCCGTGACGTACTCCACGTCTGGTCGGGGGCCCGCCGCCGCCAAAACGGGCGCGATTCCTGGCCTGAACCGGTCCGTCTCCTCGCTGGCCGGACCGACGACCGAGACCTCGACGGCACCCAATCGCTTAAGCCGGCCCGTGACTCGGTCGGCGCATGTCACTGGCGGCCACCGCCCGGGCGGCCGTGCACGAGCGACCCTTCCTGCTCGAGGCGCTCCGGGCCGGCGTCGTGAACTTCTCCGCGGCGGCCCGGGTCATCGACGTGAGCGACGACGAGGAGGCCGTGGCGACGGCGCTCCGCCGGTACGCCGAGCGGCTACCGCCGCGGACGGTGGCGCCCCGGCGGGCCACGGTCACGATGCACAGCGGGCTCGCCACGGCCGAGGGGGACGAGGCGCTGTTCTCGCTGAACGGACACGGGTTCGCCCCGGGCGACGGCGACCTGACGGGCGTCCTGGCGACGGGTTCGGTCGACGCCGCGGCGCTGGGCCACGTCCTCGGCCGGCTCGGGGCCAACGGGGTCGCGCCGGTGGCCGCCGGGGTGGCCGGCGAGGCGCTCTGCGTGGTCGTCGAACGGCGGGACGGCCCCCGGGCGGTCCAGACGGTCGAGGACGCCCTGGAGGCCGTCCCCGACCCGACGGTTTAACGTGCCGTGGGCTGGTGGTGACGGCATCGATGCCGCTGCGGGTCACGAACACGCTGACGGGCGAGCAGGAGCCGTTCGAGCCGGGCGACCCGGACGACGTTCGCCTCTACTACTGCGGCCTGACCGTCTCCGACCCGCCCCACCTCGGTCACGCCCGGTGCTGGGTCCACGTCGACGTGATGCACCGCTGGCTCGAGCACCTGGGCTACGGGGTCGACCACGTCGAGAACTTCACCGACGTGAACGAGAAGATCGTCGCCCGGGTCGGCGAGGCCGGCGACGACGAGGCGGCGGTCGCCCGGCACTACATCGCCGAGGCCCTCGACGCGATGCGGGCGCTCAACCTCCGTCGGGCGACGGTCTACCCCCGCGTCACCGACCACCTCCCGGAGATCCTCGACCTCGTGGCGACGCTCGTCGACGACGGTGTCGCCTACGAGTCGAACGGCTCGGTCTACTTCGACGTGACGGCGTTCCCCGGCTACGGGGCGCTCTCGAACCTCCGCCTCGACGACCTCGAGGCGCAGGGCGACCCCGACGAGCGGGCCGAGAAGCGACACCCGGCCGACTTCGCCCTCTGGAAGGCCGACGGCGTGGGCCCCGCCGCCATCGCCGAGCACCGCCACGAGGGGGCGGCCGACCCCGAGGTCGCCGCCGCGACGGCCGAGACCTTCGACTCCCCCTGGGGCCCCGGCCGGCCGGGCTGGCACATCGAGTGCTCGGCGATGGCGATGTGCCACCTCGGGGAGACCGTCGACCTCCACGTGGGGGGGCGTGACCTCGTCTTCCCGCACCACGAGAACGAGCGCGCGCAGAGCGAGGCCGCCACGGGCCGGCCGTTCGCGCGCTACTGGCTCCACTGCAGCCTGTTCGAGTTCGGCGACGAGAAGATGTCGTCGAGCCTCGGGAACTTCGTGACGGTGGCCGACGCCGTCGACGCCGTCGGCGCCGACGCCCTCCGGATGCTCCTGCTCTCGGCGACCTACAACGCCACTCAGACCTACAGCGAGGCGGCGGTCGAGGAAGCCGTCGAGCGATGGGAGCGACTCGAGCGGGCGTACCGAACGGCCGTCGAGGCGCTGGACGGCCCCGACGCGGGCTCGCGCGTCGCGGACGAGGCGCTCCGGTCGGCGGTCGACGCGACCCACGAGGCGTTCGACGCGGCGATGAACGACGACTTCAACACCCGGGAGGCCCTCGCGGCGCTCTTCGAGCTCGCCGCCGCGAGCAACCGCCACGTGGACGGCGCCGACCGCTACGACTACCGCGGCCTCCGGCGGACCGTCGAGACGTTCGAGGACCTCGCGGGCGGGGTCCTCGGCTTCGACCTCGCCGGCGACGCGACCGGCCGGGTCGACCTGGCCGACGAGCTGGTCGAGCTGGTGCTCGCCGTCCGCGAGGAGGCGCGCGCGGCCGGGGACTTCGAGCGGGCCGACGCCCTCCGCGACGAGCTCGAAGCGCTCGGGGTGGCCGTCGAGGACGCCGCGGACGGGCCGACGTTCCGCTACTGAGCCACCGACCCGCGTCGACTCGTCGAACCGGGGGACTCGTCCATATCGTATCAATTTATGCCGATGCCAGCCGCGGGTGGTCAAATGTCCCGCACCACCCGTCTGGCCGCCGTGCTCGTCGTGGCGGTCATCGCCGTCTCGGCCGGCTGCGTCGGCGTGCTCACCGGGAACCAGCCCCTCACGTTCGACGCGCAACCGGTCTCCGTCTCGGCGGCCGCGCAGCACGCGGCCGGCTACGACCACGTCAACACGACTACCCAGACGCTCTCGCGGTCGTTCTCGGTCGCGGGCCAGTCGCGGAAGGTCACGGTGACGAACCACCTCGCCGAGTACGGCCGGACCGTCAGCCTCGGGTCGTTCGGGTCCGCCGACCTCGCCCGGTTCGTCGTGGTGTCGACGCCGGCCGTCCAGGTCCTCGGGCAGACGTTCAACCCGGTCGGCCACATGAGCAGTCAACAGCTCGTCGAGCAGGTCCAGGGCAAGTACCAGGGCGTCTCGAACGTCCAACCCGCGGGGAACCGGACCCGAACGCTGCTGGGCACGTCGACGACGGTCTCGTCGTTCACCGCCGACGCGACCTTCGGCGGCTCCGGCCAGTCCATCTCGCTGACCATCGACGTGGCCAAGGTCCGGGACGGCGGGGACTACGTCGTGGTCGTGGCCGTCTACCCGACCAAGCTTCCGGGCGAGGCTGACCGGGTGGACACGATGCTGACCGGCGTCCAGCACGCGTCGGGCTGACCTGCCGACCTCGTTCAGGCGCCGTCGGCGAGGCTGGCGGCGGTGCCGTCCAGGGATAGGCTTTTCCTGAGGCCACCCCACCCGCCGACGTGAACGCCGAACGCACGGGCGGCGCGGCCTCCGTCCCGGGCCGGCGGCGGCCATTCGGGTCGTCGGGGGCGGTCGGGTGATCGCCGCGATGACCTACGGCGACGCCGGGGTGACCGCCTACGACGACCTCGAGGCGGCGTGGGCGGCCGCCGGGACGACCTGGGTCCGCGTCGCCGAGGGGACCGACGAGGAGCTGTCGCGGGTGGCCCGGACGTTCGACCTCCACCCGCTCGCCATCGAGGACGTCTCGAACGGCGTCAGACCGAAGACCGAGGCGTTCGCCGGCTACACCTTCACCCTCGTCAAGACGGCCGAGCTGACCTACGAGGACACGTCGTTCGAGGAGGAGGTTCGCACCCAGTCCGTCGGGGTCTTCATCGGCGACGACTGGCTCGTGACGCTCTCGACGGGGGACGACGAGCCGGTCGACCGCGTCTGGGGGCTCGTCGACGGCGGCGACCGCCGCCTGCTCGAACTGGGGTCGGACTTCACCGCCTACCGCGTCATCGACGCCATCGTCGACGAGTACTTCGGGCTGCTGGACCGCATCGGCGACGAGATCGAGACCATCGAGGACGCGGTCCTCGTCTCCACCGACATCGAGACCCTCGAGCGCATCAACGGCGTCCGCCGGGACCTGCTCTCGTTCCGGAAGGTCGCCTGGCCGACCCGCGAGGCCATCGGCGTGCTGACGCGGGGCGACGCCGTCCAGGTCGCCGAGCGGACGGAGAAGTACTTCCGCGACGTCTACGACCACGTCATCCAGATCGTCGACCTCATCGAGACCTACCGGGACCTGGTCAGCGGGGCCCGGGACATCTACCTGAACACGCTCTCGCAGTCCACGAACGAGGTGATGAAGGTGCTCACCGTCATCGCGACGGTCTTCCTGCCGCTGACGTTCGTCGTCGGCGTCTACGGGATGAACTTCCGCGACAGCCCGTACAACATGCCGGAGCTGACCTGGCGGTTCGGCTACCCGGCGGTCATGCTGGGGATGCTGCTGGTCGCCCTGCTGATGCTGGCGGCCTTCCGTCGGCAGGGCTACCTGTAGGGCGGCCACAAATCCCTCCAGTCGGACTCAGCCGGCGAGGACGAGCGGCAGGAGCAGCACGCCCATCAGGTGGGCCCGTCGACAACCCAGTCGGGCCGGGAGCAGCCCGAGGCCGGTCGCGGCGGCGAAGGCGAGCACCCCGAGCGGGCCGCCGAACAGGAAGGCAACGACGACGAGCCCGCCGAACACGGCGAGCGAGAGCCGCGTGTAGTCGATGCGACCGACGGCGTCGAGGTAGCGGTCGCCGACGACCCAGACCAGCGGGAACGAGACGGCGGCCGCGACGCCGACGGCCGCGAGCAGGAGCGGGAGGTTCAGGGGGACGTTGGCCGCGTCGAACGCGACGAGGACGCCGGTGCGGGGCGAGCCGAGCGCCTCCAGCGCGAAGATGGCGAAGATGACGTTCGCCGTGTTCACCCCGCTCGTCGTGACGAGGAAGCCCCGCGGCCCAGCGGTGGAGGGGATGAGCGAGAGGACCAGGACGGCGGCGATGGCGCTCGACACGCCCGGCAGGTAGCCGACGGCCGCCCCAGCGACAGTGCCCGCGACGGCGGTGGCGGCCACGACGGTCCGGGGCACGGCGATGGTCGAATCCCGCTGTGGCGGCAGGCCCTCGCCGCCCATCGCGTCGAGCAGGACGGGGGCGCCGAACAGCCCCGCGAACAGCGGGGCGAGCATGCCGCCGGCGTCGAGCGGCGCGGCCGGCGTCACGTCGAGCGTGAGGAGCCCGAGCGCGCCGCTCGCGAGGAACAGCCCGAGCCCGCCGACCCGGGCACGCGGCGTCACCTCGGTGGCGACGAGGAACACCACCGCGGCGACGAGCACGGTCCGCAGGTTGGGCCGGAGCACGGGGTAGACCCGGACCATGGCGGCCGTCACCGGCCAGGCGAGCGGCAGGGCCAGCGCGGCCGCGGTGGCGCTCCCGAGCGCCGAGAGGCGGAGCGCCTCGTGCCCCCGGCCGTCGATGACCAGCTGGTGGCCCGGGAGCGCCGAGGCCGCCATCGCGGCGTCGGGCACGCCCAGCGAGACGGCCGGGACGACGTCGAGGAAGGTGTGGGCGACGCCCGCGGCGAGCATCGCCGCCCCGACCAGGGCCGGCGGGCCGGGGATGGCGGGCGCCACGGAGGCGAGCAGCAGGGCGAAGTTGTTGGCGTGGAGGCCGGGGACGAGCCCGGTGACCGTGCCCACGGCGACGCCGCCGAGGGTGAAGAGGAGCACGCGGGCCGCCAGCGCCGGGTCGACGACGAAGGCGACGCCCGCGACCTGCATCGGGCCGACCTGGCGCCGTGTTCGTACTTGAGGCTACGCGTGGGTCGTGGCCGGTCGGGGCCGTCATCGTCACATTACGCGCGAGGCCGATGCCGAGCGACGGCGCCACCGCTCGTCGAACGGGATGGGATGAATCGAGGTGGGACGCCGACGCGCCCGTCGCGACGTCGAGCCGGCTCAGCCGAACAGGTCGCCGAGGCCCTCGCCGGAGACCTCCTCTTCCTCCTCCGGCTCCTCCTCGGCCTCGGCCTCCTCGGCCTCCTCCCCCGCCTCCTCGGCCTCGCCGCCGGCCGCCGGGGCCGCGGCGCCCGCGGCCGGGACGGCGGCCGCCGTGGCGACGGCCTCCTCGATGTCGACGTCCTCCAGCGCGGCGACGAGCGCCTTCACGCGGGAGTCCTCGACGTCGGCGCCGGCCGCGTCCAGGACGGCCGTCAGGTTGTCTTCGTTGAGCTCTTCCCCGGTTTCGTGCAGCAGCAGGGCTGCGTAGACGTATTCCATGGTTGGGTCACCCGAACAGCGCGCCGAGCGCGTCGCCGCCGTCGTCTTCGTCCTCGTCGTCGTCGGCGTCGGCCTCGGCCGGTTCGGCCTCGGTTTCGGTGTCGTCGGTCGTGTCGGTCGATGCTTCGGGCGCGGCGACGGCGCCGCGCAGTTCCTCCGGGAGCGCCTCCTCGTCGTCTATCAGCGCGGCCAGCGCCCGCACCTGGGCGTCGGCCTTCCGGACGAGGTCGTCGGCGAGGTCGGGGCTCTCGATGGCGGCGTACAGGCCCAGGCTGGTCGCCTCGGCGTGCGCCTTCGAGACCAGCAGCGGCGCCGTCTGTGCCGTCGGGATGGCGGCTTCGACGGCGAGATTCACCGCGCGGGAGGCCGCGAGCGCGACGTCAGCCCGGTACTCGTCGACGTCGATGGCGAGCTCGTCGGCCTCGAACAGCGTGCCGTCGGCGTAGACGGCCCGCAGGTCCAGGCCCACCTCCGTCGGCTCGATGCCGAGCTCGGAGAGGACGGACGCCAGCGCCGCCGAGACGGTGTCGCCGGCCTCGGCGACGACGCTGTCGGCGGTCACCTTGATGGAGCCCTCCAGGATCTGCGCCTGGGCGCCGACGTTCTGGAGCTCGCCCACGAAGGGACCGGGGTCCATCCCCGTGTCGCCCTTCGGGATGACGATGTCGTTGGGCGCGACCTCGCCCTCGCTGATGGGGGCGGGCGTCTTCGACGCCTCGAGGTGGCGGTAGAGGCCGAACGGGTTGGCGTCCGTGCCGACCAGGCCGACCTGGCCGGTGACGTGGTCGGCCAGCGACTCGAGCCCCTCGTCCACGCGGTCGAGCGCGCGGTGGATGAGCGAGTTCCGGCTGATGCGGACGGCCGCGCTCCCGTGGAGCTCGGCCCGCATGGCCTGGAACTGCCGGCTCGGGATGCCGACCACGGACACCACGCCGATGCTGTCGTAGCCCTCGATGAACTCGACGAGGGCGTCGACTTCGTCCTGCTTCCACGCCGGGACGTGCTCCGTCCGGCGTTCGGTCTCGGCGCTCATCAGGCCACCCGCTCTGCGGGGCCCATCGTCGTCTTGACGTAGACGGAGTCGACGTTGAGCGGCCCCTTCTCCAGCGTCGCGTTCAGCCGGCGGAGGACGACGTCGATGTTGTCGGCGATGTCCGCGGCCGACATGTCCTCCGCGCCGACGCGCGTGTGGAACGTGCGCCGGTCGCGGCTGCGTAGCTGGACGGTGTTCGTCATGCGGTTCACGACCTCCACGACGTCGTCGGCGGGCGTCAGCGGCGTCGGCATCTTGCCGCGCGGCCCGAGGACGGTCCCGAGCTGGCGGCCGATGTCCTGCATCAGCGAGGCCTCGGCGACGAAGAAGTCGGTCTCGTCGGCGAGGTCCTTCGCGGCGTCCAGGTCGTCGGCGAGGTCGTCCAGCTCCGCCTTGCCGTAGACGGCGTCGGCGACGGCTTCGGCCCGGACGGCGGTCTCACCGTCGGCGAAGACGACGATGACCGTGTCCTGGCCGGTGCCGGCCGGGAGGACGACCGCTTCGTCGACCCGCTTCGAGGGGTCGTTGAGGTCGAGGTCGCGCAGGTTGACGGCGAGGTCGACCGACTCGCGGAAGTTGCGAGCCGGCGCCTCCGACAGTGCGCGAGCAACAGCGTGTTCTAGCTCCTGATCTGCCATCGTTCACCTCCGTAGTTGGCGCCGAAACGGCTCCTACGGGGAAACAGGCGCTCGCCTGTTCGCCCGAACTGACGGGAATCGCCCACTTAAGGCCGTCGAACCGGCGGTCCGACGGGTCGGCGCCGGGTCGGGGTCTCGACCGACCGAACGCGGCGAACCTCGGGCCAGAAAACGCCTCCAACCGCCGACAAGTTTCATATGGCCCCCCGGCGAGGTCGGCCCGCATGCCCGACGCGACGGCCGACCGCGACCCGACGCCCTGGTACCGAACCCGGCGGGGGCCGCCGGTCGTGCTCGGCTACGCCGTGGTGACCCTGGCGGTGCTGAGCCTGTCGACCGGGTGGCTGCTCGACGGCGCCGGCCCGTTCGCGCTCCACGAGCCCGTCCCGCTCGACGTCTACCTCTACGGCTTCCTGGGCGGGATGACCTACGCCTTCACGAGCCTGGTCGCGAGGTTCGAGCGCGGGCTCCGGGGCGTCGTGAAGGTGGGGCTCCGCGCCCTGGCGGCGCTGCCGCTGGCCGCCGGGGTCTACCTCCTCGCCGGGCCGCTCGGGCTCCCCACCGGCGACGCCGGGCTCGTCGCGGGGCTGTCCTTCCTCGTGGGCCTCTACGTCAACCTGACCCTGAAGGCGCTCGGGGGCCTGGCCGACCGGCTGTACGGGCGAGCGAGCCGTGGCGATGGCGCATCGGACTCGGGGACTGCCCAGCCCGTGCGGGCCGACGCCGACCGTCCGGCGGGCATCGACGATGGGTCGGGGGCTCGCGTGGCAGCGGCACCCACCGGGCCAGCTGGCGGCGAGCCGTAGCTGGTCGACGACGGGCAGCATATCGAGGACCGACGGTCGGCCGGAGGTGGCATCGCTCGCCGGTGGACGGCGACGGACACCGTCGTCGATATCGCCGGGACCCCAGCTACTATCAGGGTCGCTTTGGTAACGTCCCGTGGTAACTCATGTCACAAACGAAGATCGAGAACGGGACCATCGTGTCACTCGACCCCGACGTCGGACAGCTCGAGACGGGTGACGTCCTCATCGACGACGGGGAGATCGTCGAGATCGACGAACGCGTCGAGGGGTCGGCCGACACGGTCATCGACGCGACGGGCAAGATCGTGCTGCCGGGTTTCGTCGACTCGCACATCCACATGGCGCAGACCCAGGTCAGGGGCATCGCCGGGGACTGGTCGCTCATGAACGAGTACTTCGACCACATGCTCGGCAACATCACCGGGCTCTACCAGCCCGAGGACCACTACCTCGGCGGCCTCTTCGGCGCGTTCGAGAAGCTCCACACGGGGACGACCACGGCCCTGGACTGGTCGTATCCCAACACGCTCGAACACGGCGAGCGGGCCGTCGACGCGCTCCAGGACGCCGGTCTGCGCGCCGTGTACACCTACGGCCCGCCCGGTGACGACGCGGCGACGTGGTGGTACGAGAGCGACGTCGGCCTCCCCGAGGAGAACGTCCGCGAACTCTACGACGAGCAGATCCGCGACGACGACCTGGTCAGCCTGGCGCTCGGGCTCCGGGGGCCGGACTTCTGCGTCGACGAGACCGCCATCGACGACCTGGAACTGGCGCGGGATCTGGGGGTCCTCTCGACCATCCACATGGGCGCGGCTCAGTGGACCTCGTCGATGTACAACGACGCCTACCAGGGCTTCGGCTGCCTCGCCGACCGGCTCGGCCCCGACGTCAACGTCGCCCACGGGAACCACTTCACCCAGGACGACGTCCAGCACGCGGTCGACGCCGGCGTGTCCTTCTCGTCGACGCCCGAGGTCGAGATGCAGATGGGCCACGGCATCCCGGTCGCCGGGAAGGTCCTCGCGGCCGGCGGCCGGCCGACCTGGGGGGTCGACGTCTGCTCGAACATCAGCGGCGACATGGGGAGCCAGATGCGCATCGGCATGCAGGTCCAGCGCATGTTGGACAACCAGCCGATCCTCGAGGGGGGCGAGGAGGTCACCGGGGTGAGCCTCACCTGTCGGGACACCCTAGAGATGGCCACCATCGAGGGCGCAAAGGCACTCGGCCTGGCGGACGAGATCGGGACGCTCACGCCGGGCAAGCGGGCGGACGTCGTCCTGTTCGACGGGGACGACTTCCTGACGGCCCCCAACCACGACCCCATCGAGACCGTCGTGTTCCAGGCCGACCCGTCGCACATCGACACGGTCCTCGTGGACGGCGAGGTCGTCAAGCGCGACGGGGAGCTGCTCAACCCGCTCGTCGCCGACGAGTTCGACCGGTTCGTGGCGTCCGGCCGCCGCCTCGTCGAGGAGTCGGGCATCTACGCGTAGCGCGTTCGCGGCGAGCGGTTCCCGGACCCAAATCGTGAACACGGCCGGGCGACGCTGTCCACCATGGACGCACCCAGCCCCGAGGACGACCTGGCGGCGGTGGCCGAGGCGATGCGCCGGGCGAACCGGCGAGCGGACTTCAGCGCCCGCCGTCCCAGCCAGTACACGAACTGGATCGACGAACAGCTCTCCTGGAAGGAGACCTGCTACGTGGGGAGCTGGTCGACGTTCGCGAACCTCAAACTCGAGGGACCTGAGGCCATCGACCTCCTGGCCGACCTGAGCATCAACTCCTTCGCCGACTACCCCGTCGGCGGGGGCAAGCACCTCGTCCAGTGTGACGAGGACGCCAACGTCGTCGCCGAGGGTGTCCTGGTCCGGGAGGCCGAGGAGACGTTCGTCGTCCACGGCGTGCCGGCGTACTGGACCGCCTACCACCTCGAGACCGGCGACTACGACGCCGAGTGCGTGTTCCGGGACACGTTCAACTACGGCATCCAGGGCCCCAACTCGCTGCAGGTCCTGGACGCGCTCGCGGACCACTCGCTGCGTGACGTCGGGTTCATGCGCTCCGGCCGGCTCGAGATCGCCGGCGTCGACGTGACCGCCGTCCGGTTCGGGATGTCGGGCGAGATCGGGTTCGAACTCCACGGCCCGGGCGAGCACGCCGAGCGGGTCTGGGACGCCATCCTGGACGCCGGCGAGGCGTATGGCATCCGGCGGCTGAGCTCGGGGACCTCATCCATCAACCAGCTCGAGGCCGGCATCCCGTCGCGGGTGCGCGACTTCGTCTCCGCCATCTTCGGGCCGGAGATGGCCGACTACCGGGCGTTCCTCCGCGAGCACCAGACGCGGGACCTCATCACCCACGCCGTCGAGGGGAGCTTCGAGGCCGAGGACATCAGCGACTACTACCGGACGCCGGTGGAGCTGGGGTGGGCTCGATACTCGACGTTCGACCACGACTTCGTCGGTCGCGAGGCGCTCGAGGCCGAGGCCGCCGACCCGCAGCGGGTGCTGGCGACCCTCGAGTGGAACGCCGAGGACGTCGTCGACGTGTACGCGTCGCTGTTCCGGGCCGGACCGACGTACAAGTTCATGGAGATGCCCCACCAGCAGAAGCGGGCGATGGTCGCCGACCGCGTCCTCGTCGACGGCGAGGACGTCGGGGTCGCGACGATGCGTGGCTACAGCTACTACTTCCGGACGATGCTCTCGCTGTGCACCATCGACGTCGAACACCGCGACGTCGGGACCGAGGTCACCGTGCGCTGGGGCGAGGGGCCGGACCCGGTCAGTCCCACCGTCGAGGACCACGTCCAGAAGGACGTCCGGGCGACGGTCGTCCAGACGCCCTACAAGGAGGACCGGCGGCGGGCGAACCTCTCCTCCCAGTAACGACCTGAAGGCGGAGACGCCGCGGGGGCACCCTGCCGCGGGTCGTCGAGCCCGTCACCGTGACCCGCCCCGTCACTCGCCGACCCCGAAGACCTCGCGGGCGTTCTCGTAGACGACCCGGCGGATCGCGTCCTCGTCGACGCCGAGTCGGTAGAGCTCGAAGACGGCTCGCTTGATCGCGAGGACGTCCGACCGGAGGACGTTCGCACAATCCGTGTCGACCATGATGCGCTCCGGGCCGTACGCCTCGATGGCGTCCGCCACGGTCCTCGCCGAGGTGCCGGTCAACCACGGGTGGCCGATGGTGTAGCTCAGGTAGCAGTCGGTGTGTTCGAACAGGTACGGCGCGTTGTTCGGGTCGGCGTGGGACGCCACGAGCCGCTCGTCGGGGAGCCCCGCGTCCCGCGCCGCGTCGACGTCCATACGGACCGCCTCGAGGGCCGGGTCCTCGGCGTCGATGACGGGCGCCCGGTCGAGCGAGCCGTTCCGCTCGTATCCGGGCACGTTCAGCCCGGTCCGATAGCGGTCGTCGTCGCGCCCCGTCCCGGAGGGGGTGTGGAGGATGACCGGCAGGTGGTGCCGGTTCGCAACCGCCATCTGCTGGGCGACGAGCCGCCGCTGCTCGTCGGCGGACCAGGCGTGGACGTGCTGGGTCGGCGTGACCCCGATCTCCCCGACGGCGACGACCTCGTCGAGCGCGCCGTATCGGTCCATCGCCTCTACGAGGGACTCGACGTCCGCCACCCGTATCCGCGTCTGCACGCCGACGGCGAGCCTCGCCTCGAAGAAGTGGTCGCGCCGGATGGTCGTCAGCCGGTTCAACGCGTCGTCCCAGAGGAAGCGTACGTCGGCCGGTCGCACCGGTCGGTACGGCGTCCAGTGGCTCCCCGAGGCGATCATCACCATCGCCCGGCAGCCGGCGAGTTCGTACCGCTCGCGGTCGGCCCACGAGAGCGTGTGCGCGTGGTTGTGCGGGTCGATCCAGGGGAGGTTCACCAGCGCCGGTGGAAGCCGGACGCCGGCCCCGAGGGCGTCCGCGTCCGTGGGGCGCGCGGTGGGGTACTCGGCGGTCATCGACGCCGGTAGACGCGAGGGCGTTGAAACGCTTCTGCATCCGGGTGCCGCCGCCGTCGGCGGCCGTCGTGGACGGGGATGGCACGTGTCGGTGATGGAACGCCGGTCCGACGTGTCGGGAATTTAAAGCCGGTCCAGTGTTACACGTCATCACATGGCGCTCCTGATCGGCACCGACGAGGGCCTCTATCGCACCGACTCCGTCCCGTTCGACCGCGACGACGTCGACCAGGTCCTCGACTGTGGTATGGTGACCGCCGTCAGGACGTTCCCACACGCGGACGGCGTCTTCCTCGCCTCGACCGAGGGCGCGTTCCGGTCGATGGACGGCGGGGACACCTGGACCGACCTCGGCGTCCCGCTCGGCGACCGGTTCTGGCACGCCGGCGCCAGCGAGGTGTGGTCCATCCTCGCGACGGCCGACGGCGCCCTCTACGCCGGGACGAACGACCCGTACCTCTACCGGTCCGTCGACGACGGCGAGACGTGGATGGAGCTCAAGGGGTTCCGCGAGCTGCCCTCCCGCGGCCACTGGGAGTCGCCGATCGACCCGCACTACGCCCGGCTGCGGGCGCTCGAGCACGTGCCGGGCCGGCCGGAGAACCTCATCGCGGGGGTCGAGGCCGGCGGCATCCACCTGAGCCGGGACGGCGGACAGACGTGGCACGACCGGCGCGACGAGATCGTCGACGACGTCCACCAGATCCTCCCCATCACCGAGGAGGTCTGGCTGGCCTCGACCGGCTACCTCGACCACACCCTGGAGAACATCGGCCTCGGGCACGCCCTCGGCGAGGGGGGGCTCTGGCGGACGGTTGACGCCGGCGACACGTGGACGCGCATCGACGCCGGGAACGAGTACTCCTACATCCGGTGCGTGTTCATCCACGACGGGACGATGATGTTCTGTGGCGGGGAGGGCGCCCCGCCGGCGTGGGTGAACGACGAGCACGAGACGGCGCTGTTCGAGTCCACGGACTTCGGCCGAACCTACGAGCGGGTGCCGTACCCCGGCGAGCCCCACGAGGTCATCGAGACGTGGACGGTCCACGAGGGGGACGTCCTGTGCGGGTCCGGGCTGTTCGACGTCCCGGACCAGCGTGACGACGTCGAGGGGCGGATCATGCGCCGCGACGAGGACGGCGAGTACCTCACCGTCGGCCGGCTCCCCGCCAACGTCAGCCGCATCGAAGCCGTGTGAACCATAACACCGCGGACCGACCGACGACCCGGCGGACCGCCCGACGACGCCGCGGCCCGGGCGTGCCAACGTGGCACGTCGAGCGGTCCGACGGGCTCGTCGACGCGCGGGAACCGAGCGCCTTGGGTCGGGGGGAATTATACCGCCGTTGCCCGAACGCCCCCACATGGACGCACCGAACGCCGAGCGTCGGACCGCGAGGACACGCCAGCAGCCGGGGGCGTCACCGTGATCCCGTTCGGTGACGAGCTCTTCCTGCTCGGGCGGGTCCTCTACGGCGGCCTGTTCATCTACAACGGCTACAACAACCTGACGAACCCGAAGATGGTCGGGTACGCCGACCGGCACGACGTCCCGGCGCCGGCAGTCCTGACGCGCCTCGCGGGAGCCACCATCCTCCTCGGCGGCCTCGGCATCGTGCTCGGCGCGTTCACGGTCCTGTCCTCGGCCGCCATCGTGGTCTTCCTCGTGGTCGCCTCGCCCCTGATCCACGATTACTGGAACCGACCCGAGGACGAGCGCGTCGGCCAGTTCAACCACTTCACGAAGAACCTCGCCCTCGCCGGGGGCGGGTTGGCGTTCCTGGCGATGAGCGGCGCGCCCTGGGCGTACGCGCTCAACGTCGGTCTGTTCTAGGCGTCGGCGGGCTGTCGCCTCGCTGTGGTTCGGCTTCCGTCCCTGGCCTCGCTCCGCTCGCCTGACAAGCCCTCGGGACGTCGCCTCGCTACGCTTCGGCTTCCGTCCCTGGCTTCGTCAGCTTCGGCTACGCCTCAGCTTCCTCGGCCAGACACCGTCAGACTCGCTTCGCTCGCCTGACGAGCCCTCGGGACGTCGCCTCGCTACGCTTCGGCTTCCGTCCCTGGCCTCGCTCCGCTCGGCCAGACTGGGCGTCGCTCGCTTCGCTCGCGCCGCGAGCCCTCGGGACGTCGCCTCGCTACGCTTCGGCTTCCGTCCCGAGGATCTCGTCGTACTTGCCCGCGTCCACCCGCTCGTTGAACGTTCGGGCGTCCTCACCGTCGATGGTGACGCCGAGGGTGACGCAGGTGCCGGCGACCTCCTTGGCGGCGGCCTTGAGGTCGTAGGCCAGCAGGTCGTCGAGCTTCTGCTCGGCGACCTGGCGGACGTCCTCGACGGAGATGTCGGCCACGAAGTCCCGCTCGGGCCGGCCGCTGCCGGTGTCGAAGCCGGCGACGTCCTTGATGAGGGCCGCCGTCGGCGGGACGCCGACCTCGAGTTCGAAGCTGCCGTCGTCCTCGTAGGTGACGGTCACGGGCACCGTGGTGCCGTCGAAGGCCGCCGTTCGGTCGTTGATCTCGGCGACGACCGCCTGGACGTCGACGGGGGTCGGGCCGAGCTCCGGCCCGAGCGGCGGGCCGGGGGTAGCCTGGCCGCCCGGGACCAGGATGTCGATGGTTCCAGCCATGGTCCACCGAAGCGCCGCCCCGGTTGTAAGGGTTCCTTTTTCGGCCGTGGGGTCGGCCGACCGGGCCGTCGACGGACGACCCGCCCGGACGACCCGCCGACGGCATCGCCCCCGGCCGACGCCCTCACACGACCCGGTAGACGGCGAGCAACACGCCGTTCGGCCGGCGGATGCCGGCCGCGACGAAGACGTGCTGGGTAAGCCAGTCGAGAGCCGGCGCGGCCGTCTCGAACCGGGGCGTGGACTGGAAGTAGACCTCGGACTGGTCGACCGGGAGCCCGTCCCGGAGGCGCTCCTTGACCGCGGGCGACGCGTGGCGGATGCCCCAGTTCTCGACGTAGACGCGGTCCCCGTCGACCGTCTCGATGGCGTACTTGGCGACGAGTTCGGTCGGTCGGTCCACGCGGAAGCGCTGGAAGTCGGCGCCGCCGTCGAGGACCGTGCCCTCGACGCGGCCGGACACCGTCCCGCCCGTGATGGGGATGATGCGGCGCAGGCCGTCGCCCGTCTCGCCGACGACGATGGGGTCGGCCACCTCGACGTCCAGGTCGAGCACGTGCTCGAGTCGGGGGGTCGATGGGGCGTCGGGTTCTCCGTCCTGGTTGGCCTCGGCGTCGTCCATGGCGGGGCCACCGCCGCCAGGGGCTTGTAACTGCGCCCGCCCGTCCGTGCGCCCGCGTCACCGCCCGTCGGTGCGTCCACACCGCGGAGTCGTAGTGCTTTTCGCCGGCCGGGACCACCCTCCGGCCGATGGGGTTCGAGGAGGACATCGCCGACATCGAGCAGGAGATCCGCGAGACCCCCTACAACAAGGCGAGCGAGGCTCACATCGGGCGGCTGAAGGCCAAGCTGGCCGGGATGAAGGAGCGCCTCGAGACGCAGCAGTCGGGCTCCGGCGGCGGCTCGGGCTACGCCGTCCAGCAGACCGGCGACGCGACCATCGCGCTCGTGGGCGTGCCGAGCGTCGGCAAGTCGACGCTGCTCAACGCGCTCACGAACGCCGAGAGCGAGGTCGGCGCCTACGAGTTCACGACGCTCAACGTCAACCCCGGCATGCTGTCGTACCGCGGGGCCAACATCCAACTGCTCGACGTGCCGGGGCTCATCGAGGGCGCCGCGGCGGGCCGCGGCCGCGGCCGCGAGGTGCTCTCGGTCGTCCGCTCGGCCGACCTCGTCCTGTTCGTCGTCTCCGTGTTCGAGCCCGAGCGCTACACCGAGCTCGCCACCGAGCTCGCCGCCAACAAGGTGCGGCTCGACGAGGCGCCGCCGAAGGTGGCCATCACGCGGACTGGTCGGGGCGGCATCCGGGTGTCGGCGCCGGGCGACCTCTCGCTCTCCTCGGAGGTCGTCGCCGAGGTGATCCGCGAGCACGGCGTCGTCAACGCCGAGGTGGCCATCCGCGAGGACCTGGACGTCGACCGGCTCATCGACGGCATCATGGACAACCGCGTCTACCTGCCGTCGCTCGTCGCGGTCAACAAGGTCGACCTCGTGGACGAGGCCTACCTCGCGGAGGCGAAGGCGGGGCTCGCCGAGGCCGGCGTCGACCCGGACGATGCCTGTTATATCAGCGCCGAGTCGGGGGCCGGCCTGGAGGCCCTCAAGGCGCGCCTCTGGGACGACCTGGGCCTGGTCCGGATCTACATGGACAAGCCGGGCCGCGGCGTCGACTACGAGGAGCCCCTCGTCCTCCACGAGGGCGAGACCGTGGGCGACGCCTGCGAGAAGCTCGGCGGCTCGTTCCGCCAGGGCTTCCGCTACGCCCGCGTCTCCGGCCCGAGCGCCAAGCACGACGACCAGCAGGTCGGCCGCGACCACGTGCTGGCCGACGAGGACGTGCTCCGGCTCGTCACGCGTCGATGAGGGCCGGCCGGCGGCTGGTCCTCGTGCTGCTCGCCGGCCTGGTGCCGTGGGTCGTGGTCGTCACCGACGGGGCCGTGAGCCTCGTCGCCTCGTTCGGCCTCGTCTCCGTCGCGCCGTTCCACGTCACGCCTATCTGGTCGGGGCTGCTCCGGACGGGTGGGGGGCTGCCGGCGCCCCTGCGTTCCTGGCCAGTCGCGGCGGTCCTCTACCTCCTCGCGCTCGGCAGCGCGGTCGTCGGCTGGCGGTTCGACCGGGAGGACGCGCGGCTCACCGGCGGGTTGCTCGTCGTGACCGGGCTGGCCCTCCTCCCGGTCGTCCTCGCGGTCGGCCGGCCGATGCACGTCACCGCCCTGGCGCTCGGGAGCGTGGCCCTCTGGGTCGTGGCCTGGGCGGGCTACCGGGCGGCGCTGAAGCGGGCCGTCCTCGGCGTCCCGGCCGGCGGCGGGCGGTAGGCTTTTCGGCCGGCTCCCGGTACCTCCGCAGCATGACGATCGACGGCCTCGTCGACCACGTGATGGTCCGCGTCGAGGACCTCGAGCGCTCGGTCGACTGGTACACGACCCACCTGGCCTACGAGGAGCAACGGCGCGTCGAGCGCGACGACTTCACGCTCGTCTTCCTCGGCCCCGCCGAGGCCGGCCCCCAGGCGGCCTCGCTGGAGCTGACCTACAACCACGACGGCCGGACCTACGCCATGGGCGACGCCTGGGGCCACGTGGCCGTGCGCGTCGAGGACGTCCACGACGCCTACTACGAGCTCGTGGACGCGGGCGTGGAGGACTACCGCCGCCCGGAGGACAACCCCGGCTACGCCTTCGTGCGGGACCCCGACGGGCACGAGATCGAGCTCGTCCAGCGGGACGTCGGCCCCCGGTGGAGTCTCGACCACACCATGCTGCGCGTCGAAGCCGCCGACGCGGCCCTCGGCTGGTACGTCCGCAAGCTCGGCTACGCGCCCGCCGGTCGCTGGGAGGCCGACACGTTCGCGAACTACTTCCTCCGCCCGCCGGACGCGGCCCCCGAGGCCATGGCGGTCGAGCTGACCTACAACTACGACGGCCGAGCCTACGAGCCCGGCGACGCCTGGGGCCACCTGGCCGTCCGCGCGTCGGACCTCGGGGACTACTGGGACCAGCTCATGACCCGCGAGGCCGAGGACTACCGCGACCCCGCGAGCTGCGGGGACCGCTACGCGTTCACGCGGGACGCCGACGGCCACGAGATCGAGGTCGTCGTCCGCTGACCCGGCTGCAAGCTGCAACACTCAGGGCCGGCTCCGGCGTGCCACCCACCGCGCCCGCCGGTCCGTCACCCCTCGCTCGCGTCCCGCCGCTCGTGGAGGTCGACGAGCAGGCTGGTCAGCGTCGAGAGCACCAGCAGCTGGACGCCCAGGAGGACCGCGAAGCCCGCGACGAGCGCGAGCACCTCGTGGCTGATGTGGACGACGAACCACTCGTAGGCGACCCAGGACGCCAGCGCGGCGCCGAGGAGCCCGAGCGCGTATCCGGAGCCCACGAGGTACTGGTGGCGCCGGCGGGCGATCGCCAGCCACTCCGTCGACCGGTCCGTGACGGCCATCTCGCCCGCCTCGACGGGGGCCTCCGTCATCGGTCTTGCGCTCCCCGGCGGCCGCCGTGGCGACCGCCGAGCGCCGCCTCGGGGGCGTCGGCGAACGCCCGGAGCGACTCGGCCTCGAGGTCGTGGAGGTCGCCCGGCACCACCAGGAGGTGGAGCGGGTCGCCGAACGACCGCTCGGCCAGCGCCGAGAGCCGGTCGGCGGCGACGACCGGGTTCGGGCTGCCCGCCCGGGCCACGACCACGCCGAGGGTGTCCTCGAAGGCCGTTGCCAGCGCCCCGGCGGCGACGTCGGCCGTCAGGAAGCGCGACTCGGCCGCCTCGATGTCGAGGAAGACGAGCGTGTGCAGCCCGCGTTCGCGGTTGTCGGCCAGCGTGTCGAGGACGCTTCCCGGGACCGCCGGGCCGCGGGAGCCCGGGAACGGCAGCGTCGTGGCCTTGCCGAAGCGGTAGTTCTGGAGCCCCGTCAGGCCGCAGGCCGCGGTTTGGGCGCTCGTCCCGTGGACGAGCCGCGTCTCGATGCCACGCTCGTGGGCCCGGAGCCGGAGGTCGACGTGCGTCGTCGCGACGAGTGGGTCGCCCGGGACGAGGAAGGCGGCGTCGCCCTCGGCCGCCGCCGTGAGGATGGGCTCGGGGTCCACCTCCACGCCGGCGCGGTCCCTGACCTCGACGTCGACGCCGTGGAAGGCGGCGACGTCGGCCATCGTCGTCCCGACGAGCCGGCTCGTGTACTGCTCGGCGAACACCCGGTCGGCCGCCCGGATGGCGTCGCGCCCCTCGAGCGTGACGGACCGCTCGTCGTAGAGCCCGAGGCCGACGAAGGTGAGCATGGGCCCGGGTCGGTCACCGCGGGCCAAGTATGGGTCGGTTCGCCGTGTCGGGTCAGGGGTCGGGTGTTCGCCAGGGGTGGGGCGGCGCTTCGCGACGGGTCACTCCCGCGCCATGATGCGCTGCATCTCCAGCTCCTCGCTGACGAACGGCTCGCCGCCCACGTCGACGATGACCCGGGCGATGTCGCCGGTGAAGGGGAACGGCGTGCGGTCGCGGTACGCGTCCGCGACGGCGTTGACGCTGTCCTGGCCGCAGCTCAGCCCGGCCACGATGCCGATGGTGATGGGGATGGTCATCGGGATCTCGCCGCTGCCGACCGGCGTCTCGTTCTGGAACAGCCGGACGGTCCCTGGGGCCCCCTTTCCGCTCGGGAAGTCCGGCTCGCCGGTCGTCTCGAACTCCATCCGGACGGAGACGTCGCCCTCGGGCAGCGGCGCGTCGGCGACGACCTCGTACGATTCGACCCCCACGTAGTTGTGGACGTACCGGAGGTGGTTGTCCGTGACGAAGAGGGCGTAGCCGCCGGATTCCGAGCCGTGGGCGAGGATGACGCCCTCGGCGCCACCCTCGGGGACGGTGAGGTCGGCGGTGATGCTGTGGTCGCGGTTCAGCACCTTGACCGCGGCGTTCTCGGGGACGTGCTCGGTGCCCGGGTAGTAGACGTACTGGTCCCGGGGCTTCCCGGGCTGGGGTCGCGCTTCGGCGAGGCGCTCCACGCCCCGCCCGTCCAGCGGCAGCACGTCGTACTTGCCCGCCTCGGTCCACCAGAGCTGGGCCATCTCAAGGACCTTCGCCGGGTGGTCGGGGGCGACGTCGTGGGCCTCGGAGAAGTCCTCCCGGAGGTCGTAGAGCTCCCATCCCGAGTCCTCGAGCGTCATCGCCGAGAGGTCAGCTGCCGTGATGGGTTGCTGGAACGGCCACGGCCGAACCGCCCGCCAGCCGTCGTGGTACATCGCCCGGGTCGCGAGCATCTCGAAGTACTGGGTGGTGTGGCGCTCCGGCGCGGCCGGCTCGTCGAAGGTGTAGGCGAAGCTCGTGCCCTCGATAGGCGACTGCGCGACGCCCTTGACCTCGTCCGGGGCCTCGATGCCGGCCGCCTCGAGGACCGTCGGGACGAGGTCGATGGCGTGGACGAACTGCTCGCGGACCTCGCCTGCGGCCTCGATGCCCTTCGGCCAGTGCACGATCATCGGGTCGCTCGCCCCGCCGCGGTAGACCTCGCGCTTCCAGCGCTGGAACGGCGTGTCGCCGGCCCACGCCCAGCCCCACGGGTAGTGGTTGAAGTGCTTCGGGCCGCCGAGCTCGTCGATGGCCTCGAGGTTCTCCTCGAGCGACTCCGGGACGTTGTTGAAGAACTGGTTCTCGTTGACGGAGCCGGTCGGCCCGCCCTCGGCGCTCGCCCCGTTGTCCGAGACGAGGACGACGAGCGTGTCGTCGAGCTCGCCGAGCTCCTCGAGGTAGTCGAGGACCCGGCCGATCTGGGCGTCGGTGTGCTCGAGGAAGCCGGCGAACACCTCCATCATCCGGGCGTAGAGGCGCCGCTCGTCGTCCGAGAGCGAGCTCCAGGCCTCGACGTCCGGGTTCTGCGGCGAGAGGTCGGTCTCCTCGGGGACGATGCCCAGCCGCTGCTGGCGGTCGAGGATGCGCTCGCGGGCTTCGTCCCAGCCCATGTCGAACTCACCCGCGTAGTGGTCGGCCCACTCGGTCGGGACCTGGTGGGGGGCGTGACACGCGCCGGGGCAGAAGTAGGCGAAGAACGGCTTGTCCGGGTCCACCTGCTTGGCGTCGGCGATGAACCGGATGGCCCGCTCGGCGAGGTCCTCGGTGAGGTGGTAGCCCTCGTCGGGCGTCGCCGGTGGCTCGATCTGGTGGTTGTCGTAGACCAGCGTCGGGGTGTACTGGTCGGTGTCGCCGCCGAGGAAGCCGTAGAAGCGCTCGAACCCCCGGCCGAGCGGCCACTCGTCGTACGGGCCGGCCGCGCTCCCGGACTCGGCCGAGGTGAGGTGCCACTTGCCGACGGCGTAGGTGTTGTACCCGTGCTCGACGAGGGTCTCGGAGAGGAAGCCGTTCTCGTGCGGGATGTGGCCGTTGTAGCCCGGGAAGCCGGTCGAGATCTCCGCGATGCCCGCCATCCCGTTCGAGTGGTGGTTGCGGCCGGTCAGGAGGCAGCTTCGCGTCGGCGAGCACAGCGCCGTCGTGTGGAAGTTGTTGTACTTGAGGCCGTTCTCGGCGAGCCGGTCGATGTTCGGCGTGTTCACGAGCCCGCCGTAGCAGCCGAGCTGTCCGAACCCGACGTCGTCGAGAACGATGAAGAGGACGTTGGGGGCGTCCGCCGGCGCCCGCGTCTCCTCGGGCCACCAGGGTTCCGATTCGTCGTACGTCCGGCCGACGTGGCCGTGGAATTCCGTGTCTGGCATGTGTCTGGATTCCCGTCGAGCCCCTGGCGCGGCGATCACCCTCACCAGGTCCGCCCCCTCGCACCGCTCACGTCGCGGTCAGGTCGGGGGAGGGTTGCCCGAGTACTGGAGTATCCAGAGGGCGGGGCTTTGTTATGACAGTCGAGCGAGCATGAAGCGCGGCCTAGATCCGGGAAGGTTCACCTTATCGAGCAGGTTCGACCGCCAGCTGCGGCCGGCATCGAGATTCTCGGGGAGGCCGTTGGCCCGACCCCGGTCAGTGGTCGAACCAGCCGCGGTTCCAGCCCTCGTGCAGGGCGAGCAGCGCCGCCCCGAGCCAGCCGCCGAAGCTCAGGATGAAGAGCAGCCAGCCGACCCACTCGTAGGTCGTCGTCCCGAGGAGCAGCCCGGTGCCGACGAGCATCCCGGCGACGGTGAGGCCGACGACCACCCAGACGAGCCG
>Ga0102944_1000431_pt1 | contig 32789 bp, 37 predicted proteins | sample SalPonD_shore_MG_FD_78172 | JGI IMG/M metagenome (GOLD analysis project Ga0102944, IMG submission 78172) | Salt pond soil microbial communities from South San Francisco under conditions of wetland restoration - Salt Pond MetaG... | ecosystem: Environmental > Aquatic > Marine > Intertidal zone >... | reverse complement strand
TGGCCGGAGAAGTTCGCCGGGTGGCCGTGGCTGAGGTGGCCGCCGTTCGTCAGGTCGAGCGAGAGGAGGCGGTCGCCGGGCTCGAGCATGGCGAAGTAGACAGCCATGTTGGCCTGCGTGCCGCTGTGGGGCTGGACGTTGGCGTACTCGGCGCCCCAGAGCTGCTTGGCGCGGTCGATGGCCAGCTGTTCGACGTCGTCGACGAACGCGCAGCCGCCGTAGTAGCGCTCGCCGGGGTAGCCCTCGGCGTACTTGTTGGTGAAGACGGAGCCCTGGGCGGCGAGGACCGCCTCGCTGACGTGGTTCTCGGAGGCGATCATGGCGAGGGTGTGGCGCTGGCGCTCGAGCTCGCCCTCGACGGCGTCCGCGGCGGCGGGGTCGACCGCGCGGATGGCGTCGTAGTCCACCGCGGCCGCCTGGGAGTGGTCCATGGTACGTGGGGGTGGACGGTCGATGATAAAGGTGGTTGGTTGGGGCGGGTGGGACGCGGGGTCAGCGGGGTTACATTCAAGTCAGGTGGTCGTGAAAGGAGGTCGCTCATGACCGACGTCGTGGTCGAGGACGGCCTGGTGACGGCCGTCGACGACGCGAAGAACGAGGTTCGGTTTCGGGTCGACGGGTGGCATCCGACGAGCGTGAGCCCCGCGATGGAGCGGCGAGTCGACCGAACGCTACACGGGTCGGCTCGCGGGCTGTCCTTCCGTGACGCGGCGGTGTCCATCGAACGACTCGACCAACGGCGGTGGTCGGTGTTCGACGACCGGTCGGGGGTTCGTGAGCTCCGACCGGGCCGGTACCTCGTTCAGGTCGCGACGAACCTCGTCATCTACGTGCGGTTCGATGGTCCCTGTCGGCTCGAACGGCGGAGCGAAGCCGATGCGCTGGACCTCGACTTCGGTGGTCCGGTGGCCGTCACCATCGGCTTCCGAAGCCGGATCGAATCGCCGCTCGAGACGGTCACGGTCCCGAGAACGCTCGAGGGGGTCCGAACGGCTATCCGTCACCAATCCGCCGCCATCGAGACCGCCACCCCGGACCGGTCGTATCCCAGCAAACGGACGCATCCTCCGCTCGTCGCATTCGGCGACGCTGAACACGTCCCCGACTCGGTTGCCTGCCTCACGTCGTTCGACGACCTCACCCTCCGCGTCCCGGCGTCCCTCGACCAGCTGCTCGTCGTCGCGCCGCTCGCCTACTATCTCGCGACCGACCTCGAGTTCACCTCGGCGGAAACGGTCTCCCTCGAATCCCCGGCCATGGGGACGCCCCTCCGCTTCGACGGCACCGAGGCGCTCGAAGCGCAGGTGGCGTCGTTGCTCCACCGCGTGTTCTCGCTCGACTGTCTCGTCAGGAACGCCGGTCCGTACGGGGTCGACCTCCAGGAGTCGGACCTGCTCGATGCGATGTCGTTCGATCCCCGCGCCACCTACGAGGCCACCGGCGGGGAGCGGTTGGCCCGGTATCTCGAGGTTGAGTTCGCCGCGGTGGCCGACCAACTCCCCCCGTGGCACCTCTCCGTCGTGGTGGAACCGACGTACGCCAACGTTCCGACGCTCCCGTATCTGCTCGACCGGTTGAGCCTGATACAACTGCCTCGACCCGTCCCCGTCTCGAGACAGGCGGTCGTGTCAGCGTCCCTCGGGAGCGCCTTCCCGGACCGCTCGGCACCGGCCGGGCCATCGCCCTCGTACGACCTCGTCCGGAACGAGTCTCGCCTCGGCGTCCACCAGGGTTGGCTGGCCGACGGCGTCCCCGTCGACGCCTTCCGCGCCAGCGCGCGGGCGTTCGAGAACCACCTCGGGCACCTCGAGCAGAGCGACGGGCCGCGGACCGTCGTCGTCGTGAACAACGACGACGAGATGTTCGACGAACGGACGGCGGTGACCGCCGTCTACCGCGACCGGGCGAAGGAGCTCTCCATCGACATGCGGACGGTGGAGTCGGTGACCCGGGACGACCTGGCGGCGCTCCTCGCCGAACCTATCGACTTCCTCCACTTCATCGGCCACTGCGACGAACGGGGCCTCCGATGCGTCGACGGCCACCTCTCGGCCACCGACCTCGACGAGACCGGTGTCCAGACGTTCTTCTTAAACGCGTGCGGCTCGTTCGAACAGGGGCTCGAACTGGTCGACCGGGGGAGCGTCGCCGGCGCCGTCACGCTGCGACCGGTGCTCGACCCGACGGCCACGAAGATCGGCGCCGCCTTCGCCCGCCTGGTGATCCACGGGTTCGCCATCGAGTACGCGCTCTCGCTCGCGAGCCGTCGGTCGGTATCGAACAAGTTCTACACCGTCGTCGGTGACGGGACCCATCGGCTCTCCCAGGGCGACGACGCCTTCCCCGCCGACGTGACGGCCGAGCGTCGGTCGGACCACGAGTACGCCGTCCGGTTCAACTTCTCGCCGCTGAACGTCCCCGGCGGCCTCGCCAAACCGCTGTTCCCGGACGACTCGGCGTACCTCCTGCGGGGGAGCCCCTACACGACCCGTCTCGAGGAGTCGGTGTTCGCCGAGTTCCTGTCCGAGGTCAACATCCCCGTCATCCTCGACGGCCAGTTCTGCTGGTCGACCGATCTCGCCGACCGGCTCAGACAGACCGAAAACCGGGACCCGTCGTCCACCGACAGTAAAAATCACCGCCGAACCAACAACAATTAAATAGACGCCAGGCGTCAGACAAACTCCTATGGCCACACAGGCCCCCGCGCCGCCGGTGGCGTCCATCGAGCGGCTCCTGGCGCAACGGGGCCCCCCGACGTACGCCGTCAACCCGGCACCCACCCTCCTCGGGGCGCTCGTCGAGGCGCTCGACGAGGCCTCGTCGGACGGCCCCGACGCCGACGGCGGCGAGGCGCCGGCGACGCGCCTCCTCGTCGAGACGGAGGCGTTCAAGGACCAGGTGGAGGACTTCCTCTTCGCGAGCTCGCTCGCCGACCTCACCGACCGAGACGCCGTGGCGGTCCGGACGGCCGACGGCTTCCTGAACGGGAACCTCCTGCTCTACCCGGGGACCGCGGTGCAGGTGTTCGACCTCGAGGTCCGCCTCGCCGCCGTCGGTACCGACGAGGCCGACGTCGTCGCGGCGCTCGAGCGCCAGGCGTCCACGCGGTGGGAGGCCGGCACCGCCTACAGCCTGCGGACGCCCGCCCGGACCGCCATCGCCGACACGCTGGCCGACCAGCTCGGCCCCGACGCCGAGGCCGACTTCTCGGCCATCGTCGACTCGCTCGAGACCGCCCGCGGGAAGGGGCGCGGCCTCGACGAGGTCACCATCGCGCTGCTCGTGGCGGCCAAGAACGAGGCGCTGCTCTACGACATCTCGAAGTGGGGCGAGGACGTCGGCCTGGCGAGCAAGGCGACGTTCTCGCGGACGAAGTCGACCCTCGAGAAGCTCGGGCTCATCGCCACCGAGAAGGTCCCCATCGACGTGGGCCGGCCGCGGCTGCGGCTGAAGTTCGCCGACGACCGGCTCCAGGGCGCCACCGCCGACGAGCTGGCCAGTGTGGCGATGGGGCTGATGGAGTAGTCGGGTCGAGGGCCCGGGGAGGTGGGGGCGGTGTCCCAGTCTCCGCTTCAGCTCCCAACGTCTGGTGCGGCGGCGGCGGGGGCGACGCCCGTGGCACCGCCGACGATGGACGATTCCTCGAACCCCCGCACGAGCAACCACACCGCCATCACCAGCTCCTGGAGGGCGATCGGCAGGGCGAACAGCGTCTCCACGGGCACGGCGGCGCCGAGCTGAACGGTGGCCGCGGTGTTCGAGAGGCCGACCAGCACGATGAGCCCCCAGGCGAGCCACAGGACGGCCGCGACGAGCCCCCAGCCCGAGAGCCACCGCGGGATGAGCCTCGAACGGTATAGCACGTCGTACAACAGCAGCGCGCCGACCGCGAAGACGATCGTCAGGAGGACGCCGTACACGACGTCGTAGCCGCCGAGTAGGACGCGCAGTGATTGGATTGCCGATTCACCACGCGGCCCGGGTCCCGTGCTCACGGCCAGGACCGTCAGCAGGATGCCGACGAGGGCGAGGTAGGCGACGAACTCGAGCCCCCCTCGGAACACGACGTACCCCATCGCGAGCGATTCGCTGTATCTCCGCAGCAGGGGATACAGCACGATGGGGATGAACGCGAGCGAGAACCCCATGAGCAGGATGAGCAGGACCCCGGTGACGAACTGGGGCTCGTTCGTCGCGACGAGGGATTGATAGGCCGCTCCATCGGCCGGAATCGTCAGATAGGGCGCCAGGAACGAGCCACTGAGGATGCCCGACACCGTCCCGACGATGAACAGCAGGCCGACGATCCGGGCCATCGACTTGGGGGCGATCATAGGCGACAATCGGCCCGGAAACGCATCGTAAGCGCGTTCCTACGTGACACTTCGCGGTGGGATGCTCCCACGGGCATCGGTGCGGCCGAGCCCAACCGAGCGGGCGCCGCATCGCCACCCTCGCGGTGCCGTGCGTGACCGCTTCGCGCCTCGCCAGCGCGGTTGGAGCGGGTCCCCGACCGGAGCGATCACCATGGCGTGGCATCCGATGGGTCCTGGCGGGTACCGAGGCACGAACGGGGGCGTTACCAGTCGATGGTCACGTCCTACGCGGCTACACCCAGTTCCAGGCGTACCAGACGACCAGGACGTTGAACCCGAGTCCGACGATGATGAGGAATCGATCGTACAGCGAGGGGTAGGTCGGCAACCCGACCAGGTTGAACCCCAGCAGGACGACGGCGATGGCGATGTTCGCCCATCGGTTGATCGCCGGCGGCAGGACGAGCGCTGCGACGACCATGATGATCGGCAGCACGAGCAAGAGGGCCAGACCGAGATACATCGTCTGAGACACCTGCATCCCGCCGATCTCACCGGCCTGGAAGTCACCGCTGAAGATCCGAAGCACGTCGCCCAACAGGTAGGTCAGCATCGTCGCGACCCAGAGGGCGGATAGTTGCAGTTGGACGGCTTCCATCGCGACTCAGTGCGTCACCGGTATCGCTGGTGAACGCACCGAGGACGGTCTATCAGGCAACTCGATGGTAATGCACGGCCTACGTTCGGCCAGCGGTTCGCCGACCGGCTCCCGCATCGGTACGAGCCTCGCCGGAGGACCTCCCCATCGGGTCGACCGCCATCCGCGCCCCCGCGGCGACCGCATCCTTCAACTGCCCCGAGCCCGCCGGACGGACACGATGAGCGAGCAGCCCACGGTCGGCCTGGTCGGCGATGGCCCGGCCCTCGAGGCCGTCCGGGCGGCGCTATCTGACCGCGACGGCGAGTCGGAGCCCCTCGTCGAGGCCATCGAGCCGTCGGCGGCCGCCGACGCCGACCTCGTCGTCGTCGCGGCCCAGACCGGCGACGCGTCGTTCGCCGAGACGAACCGACGGCGGGCGGGGCCGTGGCTGGCGGTGGCGCTGGGTGGCATCGGCGGCCTCGCCGTCGCGGGCGTCGAGGCGAGCGTCGCCGGGCTCGGTGGCGACGGACCGTGCTACGACTGCCTCGTGACGCGGGTTCGGTCGGCCCTCGATGAGCTCCCGACGGGGTCGCCGACGGTCGACCCCGCGGCCGCCCGGCTGGCGGGCGCGAAGGCGGGCCGGCTCGCGCTGGACGCGCTCGACGGCCGCGACCCCGTGGGCACCGTCGTCGAGCTCCCGCACGCCGAGCGCCGGCTCCTCCCGGTCCCCAACTGCGGCTGCGACGACGGGTCGTCGGGCGCGCTGGACCGGACGTTCGAGCCGCTGGCCCTCGAGGCCACCCTCGAGCGGGCCGAGGGTGCCGTCGACGCGCGGCTCGGCCCCATCGTCTCCATCGGCGAGGCCGAGTCGTTCCCCGCTCCTTACTACCTCGCCGGTCTCTGTGACACCCGTGGGTTCAGCGACGCGACGGCCAGCCGGCAGGCCGCGGGCGTCGCCGCGGACTGGAACCCGGCGTTCGTGAAGGCCGTGGGCGAGGCGCTGGAGCGCTACAGCGCGGGCGTCTACCGCGAATCGGCCTTCCACGTCGCGCCGGTCGCCGCGCTCGACGACGTAGTGCCCCCCGATCGGTTCGTTCGACCCGCCGACGCCGAGACGCCAGCCCCCGAAGAGCCGCTCGCCTGGGTGCCGGGCGAGGACCTGCGGACCGGCGACTCGGTCCACCTCCCGGCCGAACGGGTCGTCTTCCCCCCGCCGACCGAGCGCCTCGGGCCGGCCATCACGACCGGCCTCGGGCTCGGCAGTTCGGGCGTCGGCGCGCTCGTCTCGGGCCTGACGGAGGTCGTCGAGCGGGACGCGACGATGCTGGCCTGGTACTCGACGTTCGCGCCGCTCGGCCTCGAGGTCGACGACGCCGGGTTCGACGCGCTCGTCCGGCGCGCCCGGTCGGCGGACCTCGCGGTCAGCCCGATGCTGGTGACCCAGGACGTCGACGTAGCGGTGGTGACCGTGGCGCTCCACCGCGACGGCGACTGGCCGCGGTTCGCCGTCGGCTCCGGGGCCGCGCTGGATCCCGTCCGAGCGGCCCGCGGGGCGCTGGAGGAGGCCCTCCAGAACTGGTTGGAGCTCCGCGGGATGGGTCGGGAGACGGCCGAGGCCGAGGAGCCGAGGGTCGCCCGCTACGCCACGTTCCCGCCGGAGGCGCAGACGCTCCTCGACGGGGTCGAGGGGCGCGTCGCGGCGGCCGACGTCGGTCCCGTCGACCCGCCGACGGGCGAGGCGGCGCTCGCCGCCCTGCTCGACCGCGTCGCGGCCGCGGACCTCGACGCCTACGCGGTCCGGCTCACCCCCCGAGACGTCGCGTCCCTGGGCTTCGAGGCCGTGCGTGTGCTCGTACCGGCGGCCCAGCCGCTGTTCACCGGCGAGCGGTTCTTCGGCGAGCGGGCCCGGACCGTCCCGCGCCAGCTGGGCTTCCGGCCGCGACTGGACCGACCGCCCCACCCCTACCCCTGACCGCCCCGCGGCCGGCGACCAGGCGGATAACCACCTTCAATGGCGAACCTGTCAATCCATGTGAGTGCACGTCAATCTACTGATAGATGCACGACCTCACGCGCTTCCAGCGGGACCTCCTCTACGTCGTCGCCGGCCTCGACGAGCCCAAGGGCCTGGCGGTCAAGGCCGAGCTCGACGACTACTACGAGACCGACATCAACCACGGTCGGCTCTACCCGAACCTCGACGCGCTCGTCGGGATGGGGCTCATCGAGAAGGGGCGCCGGGACGACCGCACCAACAAGTACGTCATCACCCGCCGCGGGGAGCACGAGATCGCGGCGCGTCGCGAGTGGGAGCTCAGCTACCCCGCGGGGGTCGACTGAGCCGGCCGCTCGCGACGGGGTCCGCGGCCCGACTGCGCGTGAGTAGCCCTCGACTCAGGAGCGGCGTCAGGCCGACCGACTCAGGAGCGGCGTCAGGCCGACCGATCGAGGAGTGGGAGCTCGACGACGTGCTCGATGAGGCGCTTCACGCCGCGGCGGAACCGCTGCGAGGCGGCCGAGTCGGAGATGCCGAGGGTCCGCCCGAGGTCCTGGAGGCTGCTGTCGCGGGGGACGTTCAGGTAGCCGATCTCGACGGCGGTGACGAGCGCCTCGCGCTGGGCGTCGGTGAGGACGACCGTGGGGGTCGTCTCCCCCGACTGCTCCTCGTAGGTGCGGTGGACGTCGTACGGGATGTCGTTCCGGTCGCAGTGGTCGAAGAGTCGCGTGACCGTCGCCTGGTCGGGGAAGGCGAGCTGGCACTCGCAGCCCCCGGCGGTCGCCCGCATGTCCTGGATGACGATGCCCTCCTGGACGAGCAGCGGGTAGAAGCTCCGCGAGGCCCCCTCGTGGACGAGGTCCAGCTGGACGAGCCGTCGGTCGGCGACCTCGACGCTCCGGAGGGGCGCCGTGACGTTCGGGGCGTCGACGAGGGCGGACTCGAACGCCTCGAAGTCGCCGCCGCTCGCCCACACCAGCATGCGGATCCGGGCGTCCGGCTCGAGGACGTCGGACTGGATCCATTCGATCTCCATCCCCGGCGTCCGTTCGAGGACCTCGCCGAGGTTCGGGTGGTCGAGCCAGAACTCGATGATACGCATCTTACCGGGAACTACTCATCAGCGAGAGATTTGTACGTACCGGATAATCTTGTCGGTACCGTCGGTGAATATTAGCGTGACCGTGGCCGAGGAATCGGAACGAGCCCTCGTTGTATCCGGCGAACGATATCGTCGTATCAGCCGTCAGGACAACCTCCGTCCGCCGCGTTCGGGGGCCGGCCGGCCGGCCCCGACGCCGTCAGACCCCGAACGTCGCCCGAAGCATGTCGCGGGTGCCGGGGCCGAGGCCGACCGCCACGATGGCGACCAGCAGCAAGATGGCGTAGCGCGGGTTCTCCTCGAAGATGGTCTCGTCGAAGAGCGAGACCACGAAGAGCGCGGCGGCGATCTTCACGAGGAGGAACGGCCAGGCGGTGCCGACGACGTGCCGAACGGCCGCGGGGAAGCGCTGGCCGACCCCGATGAGCGCGCGGTTCACCGGGTGCTTCGGGACGAGGTCGCCGTACGGCAGGCCCAGCTCCGCCCCCCAGTCGATGCCGACCACGTTCGAGACGCCGTCGAGCGTGTGGGCCCAGAGCACGGCGATGCCGATGAGGCCGGTGCCGGCGAAGATGGTGGGCCACCAGCGGTCGAGGCCGGACCAGAGGCCGCCGACGATGACCGAGGTGGCGACCAGCACGACGACAGCCACCTGGGGGTAGAAGCCCACGGCGGCCGTGTTCGCGGCGAGGAAGCCCAGGTAGCCGAGCGTCAGGACGAGCCCCGCCGCGCCGATGGCCGCGAGGGGTCGCTCGTAGGACTCGACCCGACCGCTCCTCGCCAGCCAGAGGCTCACGAGGATGGCGGCGAGCGTGAACGCGAACATCGTGAAGTAGATGATGGGGCTGATGATGAGCGCGTTCCAGGGGTAGTGGACGCCGGCCTCGACCCCGGGCGGGATGGCGTTGTCGGCGTCCTCGACCACCCGGAGCGCCCCGCCGAGGAACATGTACGGGAGCAGGGCGAAGAAGAACCCCCGGTCGTCGCCGATGTCCAGCCGCCGGAGCAGGAAGACCACGCCGACGAGCATGACCACGAGCGTGACGGCGTAGCCGATCTCGGAGACGAAGGTGTAGCCCGGGTGGGCGACGATGCCTGCGGCCGCGTCACAGGCCGCCGCCGTCGAGTGGAACGTGACGCCCCCCGGCGTCTTGACGGCGCAGAAGGCGTCGTTCGCGTCGGCGACGACCGGCCCCCAGAAGTAGTGCCAGACGAAGTCGTCGTAGAACACCCGCGGCAGGAGCGCCGACCCGACGACCAGCACCCCGACGATGGTGCCAACGACCGCCAGCCAGACCCGTTCGGGGTCGGGCCGTGCCGACACGCTCATGGCCCCGGGCTCGACCGGCCGGGCTTTCAGGATTCCGGTCGCTGCGGTCGGTTCCGCGGGCGTCGGATGGCGGATCGACCGGAACGACGCGGCGTGGCCCCACGGGGGAGGAGGCCAAGATTAATGCGGGTTCCCGCACCAGGTCACTAGTGATAGCACATGACCGACCTCGGTGGCTTCCAAGACCGCGTCGCTCGCGTCGACCTCAGTTCGGGAACGGTATCCTACGAACCGGTCGACGACGAGGACGCCCGAAAGTTCATCGGCGCCCGCGGCCTCGGCGTCAAGTACGTCTTCGACAACGGCGTCGACGTCGACCCGCTCGGCCCGGAGAACCTGCTCGCCTTCATGAACGGGCCGCTCACCGGCACCCAGGCGACCATGAGCGGCCGCATCGCCGTCTGCACCAAATCACCGCTCACGGGGACCGTGACCGACTCCCACCACGGGGGCTGGAGCGGCGCCCGCCTCAAGTGGGCCGGCTTCGACGGCCTGCTGTTCGAGGGGCGGTCGGACGACCCCGTCTACGCCTACGTCGAGGACGGCGAGCTTGAGCTCCGGGACGCCTCGCACCTCTGGGGCCACAGCGTCCACGACGTCGCCGTCGAGCTCGAGGAGGAGTGCGACGGCGCCTACGGCAAGAACCTCTCGGTCATGGCCATCGGCCCGGCGGGCGAGAACCTCGTCCGCTACGGCTGCATCATGAACGAGCACGACCGCGCCAGCGGCCGCGGCGGGACGGGCGCGGTGATGGGCTCGAAGAACCTCAAGGCGGTCGTCATCAAGTCCGGGACGAAGATGCCCAAGCCGAAGGACGAGGAGACCTTCAACGAGGGCTTCAGGCAGGCGCTCACCCTCATCCGCGAGTCGGACGTGACCGGCCCGAACTCGGGCGGCCTCTCGCTCTACGGGACGAACGTCCTGATGAACCTCTCGGAGGAGATCGACGCGCTGCCGGTCCAGAACGGGCACTTCACCAGCACGCACTCCGAGACCGCGGCGCACCCCGAGGAGCCGAACATCGTCGCCGAGCGCGTCAGCGGCGAGAACGTCCGCGAGAACATCCTCGTGGACGAGCCGACGTGCCACGCCTGCCCGGTCGCCTGTAAGAAGGAGGTCGAGGTCCAGGTCCAGCACAAGGGCGAGGCGATGAACGTCCAGATGGAGTCGTACGAGTACGAGTCGGCGTGGGCCCTGGGGCCGAACTCGATGAACGACGACCGGGACAAGATCGCCGTCATGATCGACCGGTGCAACGACATGGGGATGGACACCATCGAGACGGGCCACGCCCTCTCGGTCGCCATGGAAGCCACCGAGCTCGGCCTCGCCGAGAACGGCATCGACTGGGGCGACGCCGACCACATGATCGACCTCATCGAGGAGATCGCCCGCCGCGAGAACGACCTCGCCGACACGCTGGCCGAGGGCCCGAGCCGGGCCGCGAAGGCGTTCGGCGACCCGGACCTCTCGCTGACGGTCAAGCAGCAGGCCATCGCCGCCTACGACCCGCGCGGCATGAAGGGCATGGGCATCGGCTACGCCACCTCGAACCGCGGCGCCTGCCACCTCCGCGGCTACACCCCGGCGGCCGAGCTGCTGGGCATCCCGGAGAAGGCCGACCCGCAGGAGTGGGAGGGCAAGGGCGAGCTCTGCATCCTGTTCCAGGACCTCCACGCCGTCTCGGACTCGTTCGACATCTGCAAGTTCAACGCGTTCGCGGAGGGCATCGAGGAGTACGTCCTCCAGTACAACGGCATGACCGGCCTCGACGTCACCGAGGACGAGCTCTGGGAGGCCGGCGAGCGCATCTACAACCTCGAGCGCTACTACAACAACCTGGCCGGCTTCGACGGCGACGACGACAGCCTCCCGCGGCGGTTCGTGAAGGGCGACGAGAAGGCCATCCCCGCCCAGGGCGCCGCCGAGGGCCAGCTGGTCGAGCTCGACGAGATGAAGGACGAGTACTACACGGCGCGCGGCTGGATCGACGGGGTCGTCCCCGACGAGAAGCTCGCGGAGCTCGGCATCGACTTCGGGCCCGGCACCGGCGTCAGCGCCGAGGCCGCGACTGGCGACTGAGGCCACGCCCACCGGTCGCCGAAGCCACCGACGGCCTCACCCGCCGGCTCGAACCGCCTTCTTCGCGAACGCCTCGGCGACCTGCGGGACCACCTCGGCGTCGCCCTCGAACGTGACGGTGACCTCGGTGAGCCGGAGGCTCGGACCGAGGTCGACCCGGTCGTCGTCGACGGTGGCGACCCAGCCCGTCCCCCGGACCGTCGCGTCTCCGGTCTGCTCGCCGCCGACCCCCACGAGGTAGTGGACCGCGGCGCGGACCGAGATGCCGCGGAAGGTTCGCTCGCGGCGCACGGTCGCCCCCGCCTCGGGGTCGGCCCGCCCGGCTTCATCGGGGCCGTCCCGGCTCATGGGTTGGCCTCAGGCCGCCCGACCATAGCTCCCCCGGGACCCGTCGCCGAAGGGGTCACCCCGGCGCGCGGAACGTCTTGCAGCGGAACTGCAGGACGACCGGCTCGACGAGGTCCGGCTCCCCGGTCCACTCGACCGTCACCTCGGTCAGCCGGTATGACGGCCCGATCGGCACTCGTCGGGCCGATAGCTGAGCCCGCCAGCCGTCGCCCTCGACGACCCCGTCGTCCACGAGGCGTCCGCCGAGGAGGACGAGGTAGTCCCGCGCCCGGTCGAGCGTGAGCCCGCGGAACCGCCGGACGATGCGGACGCCCGCGTCCGTCCTCGTCTCCTCGACCGGCGGGATGGCCGCCAGCGCCGTCACGCGGCGTTTGAGCCAGGGTCGCGCCTCGAGCTCCATCTCGGGTGCGCTCATCGCGGGTGGAGAGAGGTCAGCGACGGCGAAAGGCGTTGCCGAGATTCCCGCCGCCTGACGATGGACGCGGGGTGGGTCGGTGCGACCGCGGCCGTGGCCGACCTCACCCGCCGGCGACGGGCGGGAAGACGCTGACCGTGTCGCCGTCGGCGAGCGGCGTGTCGAGCCCCTCGAGGTGGGTCACGTCGCGGCCGTTCTTCATGATGCTGAGGTACTCGCGGAGCGTCCCGTCCTCGAACAGCTCCAGGTCGGGGAACTCGGCCTCCAGCGCGTGGAGCACGTCACCCACGCGGGTCCCCTCGTCGAACGACCGCTCGATGGTCCGCTCGCCGACGGCCTCCCGGAACGTCGCGAAGAAGCGGAACGCGATCTCCATACCTCACCTCCCGGCCGCAGGCCTATAAATCGCCCCAGCGCCCGGTTCGGCGTCACATCCGCGCTCCGGGTCGGCTCGCGTCAGCCCTGGAGCCGGATGCCGTCCTCCACGATGCGGGCGTTTCGCTCGCGGTCGATGTGGTCGGCGAGGTCCGCGTGGTCGTACACCTGCGTCAGCAGCGAGGCGTAGAGGTCGCGCCACGCCATCGCGTAGATGGGCGACTGGCCCCACGCCCGGAGCTCGACGATGAAGCCGTCGTAGCGCTCCCAGCGGTCCTCGAACCGCTCGAGCACGGAGACGACGCCGGACCAGTCCTCGTCGGCGACCAGGTCGGCCAGCCGGCGCTCCCAGCCGGCGACCGCGCGCTGCATGTCGAGCCCCGCCGTGTCCTCCTCGTCCGGCAGCGCGTCGACGATGCCCTTCGGCACCCCCAGCGAGAGGTCGTCCATGGTGGCGCTTCTCCCGCCGGCGACATAACCACCGGGTCGTGGCGGCGGCCGTCGGCGGCCCGCCGGTAGAACATGTTCGGCCCACGGCTCATGGCCCGTCGGCCGGTAGGGTGGACATGGCAACGACGGTCGACGACGCGAGCGAGTCGGTCGCCACCACGACCGTGGACGTCCGGTGCACCGGCCACGTCAGGACGGCCGTGGGGACGCCCCAGCTCGCGTTCACGTTCGAGGGGGCGACGCTGCGCGCGTTCCTCGACGCCTTCTTCGACGAGTACGACGTCCGCGACATGCTCATCGCGGAGACCGAGGCCGACGCCTCGACGCGCGGCTGGGCCCCGCGGGCGCGAGAGACCCTCCGCGGCTCCTGGCGCAAGAACCCGCCTGGCGACCAGACCCGCCGGTACGCGCGGGTCCTCGTCAACGGGGTCTTCAACGAACACCTCGACGGCCTCGACACGCCCCTCGAGGACGGCGACCGCGTGGCGCTGGTCTACCCGTTCGTCTACTGCGTCTGAGTCGGCGGCGACGCCGGCACCCGAGCCGCCCGACATCGGCGTGGCTTTATGGCGACCCGACGCACCATCGAGACCACCGGGTGCGTTCCGCGTCCCGGGCGCGAGGGTAGCCAAGCCAGGAAACGGCGGCGGACTCAAGATCCGCTCTCGTAGGAGTTCGTGGGTTCGAATCCCTCCCCTCGCATGAGCGCGCGCCGCCTGACGCGGCGCGCTGCGAATCGTCGGGAGGGTTTGAACCACGCGAGACGCAGCGCGAACGCAGTGAGCGACCGTCTCGCGGTCGGGTTCGAATCCCTTCCGCTCACGGGGTCGTTCGAACGAGGCGACCGTCTCGCGGTCGGGTTCGAATCCCGCCGACCCGATTCACGTCCCGCCGACCCGATTCACGTCCCGCCGACCCGATTCACGTCCCGCCGACCCGATTCACGCCCCGCCGACATACGGGCCAGCCCCCACGCGAACAATTATCACGTAGCCGGACATATCGGGCCGGCTAGCTATGAGACGACCGACACGACGGACGCTCATCAAGGGTATCGCCGCGGGCGGGGCGTCGCTCGGGTTCGCCGCCCCGGTGGGCGCGACGTCCCCGACGCACTGCACGCTGAACTGGGGGGCTGCCCTCAGCCAGCGGCAGGGACACGGCCGCCCGGCGGTCGACGTGACCCAAACCGTCCTGAACGACGTCGACTCGGGGTTCCACGGCTACTGGGCCACGACGGACTACCACCGGCTGCTCCGGGCCTGGCCGATGGACGAGGGCAGCTACCGCGTGGTGGCCAGCTACAACGGTCGGTTCCACGGCGTGGAAGGTCAGCGAAGCCCCGGACAGGCCGGCGGCGCGCCGCTCTCCGGCGACGAGCGCGGGAGCCTCCACGGCGGCTACGCCGGGACGGTCGACGGCTCGCTGCTCGACGACCTGGACTGGCCGACGCGGGGCTTCGTGGGGACGTACGACTACGCGGGCGACGTCGAGACGGGCCAGCGCGAGAACGCGGTCGACTGGACGACCGTCTACTTCGGCGAACACCGCGACTTCTCGTTCGACTGGTGGGGCTGGATCTACGAGGGCGGCCGCTGTGGCACCTGGGTGAACGCCGGGGGCAACGAGCAAGGCGGTCCCGGAAATTGCGGCGACGTCATCTGCGGGTGACCCGGTCCGTCGCGTCGTTCCGCGCCGACGACTGCCACGGGCCACCGTCCCGTGGACAAGCTTTATCCCCCCGATGTCGCTAGCCAGCATGATGCCCTCCCCGTACGAGGTCCTCGGCGTCGACCCGGGCGTCGACGACGAGTCGCTCGAACGGACCTACCGCCGGCGGCTCATCGAGTCCCACCCCGACCACGGGGGCTCGATGGCCGAGCTCTCCGCCGTCAGGGCGGCCTACGACGAGCTGGTCAACGGGGTCGACGTCTCCGCGGAGACGCTGTTCGAGCGCTGGAACCGGCCGTGGCGCTGGCGCACCGAGCCCGACGAGGCCCGGTCCGTCTCGACCGTCGAGTTCCTCGACTACGAGGTGCTGGCGGACCACGGCTGGACCCTCGAGGACGCCGACCTGTTCGAGAAGGCCGCCGACGCCGGACTCGACGCGCCGGACTACGGCCAGTTCCACGTCCAGCCCAGCGAGACGCTCCTGGAGGCCGCCGAGCGGGGCGGGCTCGTCTGGCCGTACGCCTGCCGCGGCGGGGCGTGCGCCAACTGCGCCGTGGCGCTGCTCGGCGGCGACATCGAGATGCCCGTCAACCACATCCTCCCGACCGAGCTCATGGACCGGGACTACCGGCTGTCGTGCAACGCCACCCCGGCCTCGGACGAGCTCCGGGTCGTCTACAACGTCAAGCACCGGCCGGACCTGGACGAGTTCCGCCTCCCCCCGGACCGCTTCAACCTGGCCCACGGCGCCGACTGACGCGGCCATCGTCGCCGCCCCGGCCGGTCAGTCGAGTCCGGCCACGTACGCCTCGTCCTCGGGCCGGGCCGTCGGCGCCTCGCCGTCGAGGGTCATCGCCCACCCGTCGAGCGCGGCCGGCTCGGCCAGCGCTGCGTCGACCGTCGCGCGGAGGTCGGCGACGTCGACGCCGTAGAAGTCGGCCGGGAGGCCGTTGAGGTACACGCGCGCCGTCTCGAACAGCGACCGCATCCCCGCCAGGTTCGCCAGGTCGGCGCGCTTGTAGGCGCCGGCCGCGACCTGGACCAGCCCGTGGAGGAACGCGCTCTCCGCCGTGCCGCGACCGTAGTTGTACCACTCGGCCTCGAAGCAGTCGTGGGCCGCGTGGAACGCGCCGGCGTTGTAGAGCCTGACGCCGTGGTCGACGGCCCGGCGGAGGGTGGCGTGCTCCCACCGGCCGGCCGACGGGTCCCAGCCGGTCGGCGACCGGCCCGTCGGAGGCGGGTCGACGCTCGGGTCGCGGGTGTGCTCGTCCATGGCGTCGGCTCCACCGCCCCGGAGCCGCTCGACGCGCATAACTCGCCGGTTCACGGGGGTGGTGTCGCGGCCTACCGGCCGCGATGCACACGTTTGATACGACCCCCACGACAAGCGCCCACCACATGCGCGTCGTCCAGCTCGGGGCCGGCACCCCCTCGGTGGCGGTCGTCGGTGCCGTCCACGGCGACGAGCCCTGCGGGGCCCGCGCCGTGGAGCGCCTCGTCGCGGACGACCCGGCCGTGGAGCGCCCCGTGAAGCTGATCGTGGCCAACGAGGCCGCCCTCTCGGCCGGGGTCCGCTTCCTCGACGCCGACCTGAACCGGGCCTTCGGCGAGGACGCGTCGGCGGGCCACGAGCAGGCCCTCGCCCCCCGGCTGGCCGACGAGCTGGCGGGCTGCGTCGTGCTGTCCATCCACTCGACCCAGTCGACGGACGAGCCGTTCGCCCTCGTCGACGGCGACCACGACCGGGCCACCGCCATCTGCCCGTTCCTCTCCGTGGCCGCGCTCGTGGAGACCGCCGTGGGCGAGGGTCGGCTCTTCGCCATCGACGCCGAGCTCGTCGAGGTCGAGGCGGGCCAGCAGGGCACCGCGGACGCCGCCGAGAACGCCTACCGCATCGCCCGCGAGTTCCTCGCCGCGACCGGCGTGCTGCCCGGCCCGTCGCGGCCCCGCGAGCTGCCCCGCTTCCGGCTCGAGTCGGCCATCCCGAAGCCGCCCGGGTCGCGCTACCGCGTGCTCGCCGACAACTTCGAGCCGGTCGCGGCCGGCGAGACGTTCGCCACGGTCGACGGCGAGCCGGTCGTCGCCGAGACGCGCTTCCACCCGGTGCTCCTCTCGCCCGAGGGCTACGCCGACGTCTTCGGGTACCGCGCCACGCCGCTGGAGCCGCTGCCGGCGCCCGGGTGACGTTCGGCCCGCGCCGCTTCGTCCGCCGGTCAGGTCCCGCCGCCGACGAGCTCGTCCAGCCGATCGAGGTAGGCCGGCCGCGGCTCGAGGTAGGCGCTGCGGAAGTCCACCTCGCCGGCGGCGAACCGGTCGGCCACCTCGACCGCCGCCGCGACCGCCGCGGCCCGGTCGTCGAACCGCGCGTCCACCGCGCGGACCCGGACGTCGGGTTCGAGGTAGAGCGCGGTGTGCCAGGCCGACGGTCGACCCGACCGGTCGGGTCGGGCGTCCGGCGACCCGCCGGGCGCGACCGTCAGCGTCGGGAGGCAGGCCGGCGGGAAGGCCGTCCCGTCGAAGACGTCCGGCCGGTAGGTGAGGACGACCCGGCCGCCGGCCTCCGCGCTCCAGACCCGCCAGCCGTCGGGCAGGTCGTCGAGGGGCTCCATGGCCGCCCGTGGCGCCGGCCCGGTGAAGGGGGTTTCGGCCCGCCGCGAAGACTAACCGGTGGGCGCGCGTCGGGGCCGCACGATGGCGGCGTTCCACCGGGCGGGCCACCGGCGCGTCAACGCCTTCCACGTCGGCGACGCCTACCTGTTCCGCCACTACTTCGAGGAGGACGCCGTCTTCGACGCGCTGAAGCGCTACTACCGGCGGTACGACTACCGGTTCGAGGTCCCGGCGTCGCGGTTCGGCCGGGTCCAGCGCCAGCTCGCCGAGCACGGCTACGCCCTCGTCGAGGTGGCCGACCCGACGCCCTTCGCCGTCGTCAAGCGCAAGTACACGAACCACCCCCCGACGCTCTTTAAGGAGTCGGTGCTCCACCGGAGCCTCGGCCGGTTCAACTGCTTCGTGATGACGGACCGGTCGGCGGTCGAGCGGGCCGTCGAGCAGGGGGCGCGCCGGCTCTCGGAGACCGACCTGACGCTCGAGCTCTGAGGCGGGTCGCGGGCGGGTGCGAGGGGGGGGGTCGTCGTCGGGCCCTACGCGCCCTGGCCGTCCACGATGGCCTCGCGGATGGCGTCGACCAGCGGCTGGACGGGCTCGTCGGGGTCGAGCGCGAGGAACAGCCCCTCGTCGCCGTGGTAGAGCCGGACGAGCTTCACGTAGTCGAGCGCCGTGGTGAGGTAGTCCACCGCCTCGGCGACCGGGAACAGCTGCTCCGTGAACAGGTCGGTCTCGGCGAGGTCGAGGTAGAGGTAGGAGTGGAGGTTCGTGAAGTGGGCCTGCATCTGGGCTTCGTCCTCGTAGAGCGCGAGCGTGGCGTCGTCGACATAGAGGGGGTTGAACGTCTCCTCGTCGAACTCGACGAAGGAGCGGAGCGTGCCCGACGCCCGCGCCTGGACGGCGGCGAGCGCCCCATCGGCGTCGAAGTGGACCACCGTCGACGCGTTGGTTATCGGCATGCCTGCGACTGTTCTCGAAGGGCCTATTAAACGTGCGTACGCCGGGCGGCAGACGGGGCGTGGGCTGGTACGATCCACCTACGTCGCGGGGCGACGCGCCAGCCGACGCGGCCGGATCGGATGGTCGACCCTACCGCGAGATAATCTGGGCCTAATCGAGCCAGTAGCGTTAGATACCCCCGCTCCCTTGCCGGTCTCGAACCGCCGTGAAGCGACGAACGGTCCTGCTCGGGTTGGGGGCGATGGCGTCGCTCGGGGTCGCCGCCGGAGCCTCGGGGCCGCAGCGACCGCTCGAGGTCAGGCTGTGGGTAACCGACGCAGCGTCAGCCTACCCGGACGTTCTGCCTCGGGCCGGGGCCTACCTCCGCACGGCGCTCCACGCGGCGGGGTTCGAGGTCGACGTCTCGTACGGCGAGCGCCCCCAGTCGTTCGCCGCGAGCGACGACCGGTACGTCCGTCGCGTGGGCTGGCCCGAGCGCGTGCTCGAGGGCGTCGCCGGGCTGGGCTCGGTCCACCCCGCCCGCGACGTCAACCTCCTCCTCACCGACGGGAGCGTGTTCGGGGCGACGGCCGGCTACGGGATGCGTCGGATCGCGGCCGTGGCCGGCGCGAGGTACCTCGCGGATATGGCTCCGGCGGACCGGACGCCGGCGGTCGTGCCCGACACCGTCCCCGCGGCCGTGGTCCAGCTCCTCCTCCACGAGTGTGGCCACGCGCTGGGGCTGCACCACGCCGACGGCTCGGTCAACGTGACCGGCCACGACGCCGTCGTCTCGCCGATGCTCGGGGGCTACGCCTGGGCCGACGCGGCGGTCAGGCGGCGAGCGATCGGCGGCGACACGAACGCCTGCGGGGCGGCGATTCCGACGCTCACCACCCAGCGCCGCTGGCTCTCGCTCCGCTACAGCGGCTGCGCGACGGCGGCCCTGCAGCGCCACCACGACGACCGGTGAGCCAGGGATCGGTCCGCCGATGAACAGGGTGCCCGGCCCGCGTTCGAACGACCGCGGACGGTCGAGTGTGGCGGCTCAGCTCGAGCTGAACTCGGCGTAACTCACCGAGCCCTGGTCGACGATGGTCTGGCTGTCGGGGACGTCCCCGTCGGGCGGCATCGTGCCCTCGGCCGGTCCGCCCGGCTGCCCGACCACGATGCGCGCGACCATGCCGAGCGACTGGTGGGGCACGCAGTAGTAGTCGTAGGTCCCCTCGACGTCGAACGTCTGCGAGAAGGTCTCGCCGACCGAGGTGAGGATGCCGCTGTCCCACGCGGTGGCGCCGGTCGGGATGCGGTCGGGGTAGGCCGTCGACGAGTGGCCGCCGCTCTTGATGGTCCAGGTGACGGTGTCGCCCGGTTGGACGGCCAGGCCGACGGGGTCGAAGTAGAACTCGTTGCTGGTCGCGACCATCTCCACGGTGGTGGTCATCCCGGCGGTTCCCGTGCCGGTCGCCGTCCCGGGCGTTCCCGTCGACGGACCAGGGGTCCCCGTCCCGGTTCCCGTGCCCATCTCGGTTCCAGTGCCAGTCCCGGTGCCCATCTCGGTGCCGGTACCGGTGCCCGTGCCCGCCGGCGAGCCCGTCCCGGTCGGGCCGCTCGTGCCGGTCGTGGTTCCCATCTGCGTCCCGGTGGACGACTTCGTCGGCGTGCCCCCGCCGGACGCGGTCGTGCTGGTCTGAGTGACCCCGCCGCCCGGCGAGCCGCAGCCCGCCAGCCCGGCCAGCACGGTGACACCGCCGATGAGGTAGGTTCGACGCCTCATGACTCGCGTTGTTACGTGAGAATTTCCTTTGTTATGGCCACCCCGTCGGCCGGAAAGCCGGACTTTCGTTCCCGGCGAGACCCGTCGCTCGCGGCGGCCGGCCGTAGGCCGAACTTACGCGTGCGGGCGGTCCGATGCGAGGACACCAGCCGAGAGGCGACTCCCGGAACGCGAGCCGCGTGCCGTCAGCGTCGACCCCCACAAATCGAGTGTCGCCGCCCGGTTCTCGGCGTCAGCGCCGGTTCGAATCCGGCGCGCCCACGGGGCGGACGGTCACGCCGCCTCGCTGTATTGTCTACCTACCTGGCGTCACGACGATGGTCCCGTTGGTGGCGGCCGACCGCGACCGTCGGTCCGCGCCGGTGCCGGCGACCGGTGTCGACGAATTCGCCGCCACAAGGCGGTATTACACGTCGAGGTGCTGGCCACCTGCTCGCCGGATACCGCTCGTTCACCCGTTCTCGACGCCAGCGACTAGTCGACCCGGACCGGCCGGACGCAGTCGAGCACGACGCCGGTCCCGCCCTCGGCCACCTGCTCGGCGACGGTGGTCGGTCGGACCGCCTCGACCCACGACTCGAAGGCCGACCAGCCGTCGGCGTACTCGATGACCGGCGGGTGGAAGAGGAACGGCGCCCCGCCGGCCTCGGCCGCCTCGCGGAGCCCGGTCATGGCCGCCTCGGGCGATTCGCGCTCGAGCCGAGCCACGTCGAAGGGCTGCACCGGCTCGACGACCGTCACGCCGTCGAGGCCGCGGTCGGCCCGGCCGAGGACCCAGTCGAAGCCCACCTCCTCGACGGCCCGGGCCGCCCCGTCGGAGAGGTCGAGGAACGGGACGAAGAACCCCCTCGGCCGGACGCCCGTCGCGTCCTCGATGGCCGCGAGGCCGGCCGTGATGGCCGCGTGGGCGTCGTCGTACGACAGGTCAGCGTAGGCGTGGTGGCGGTGCGAGTGGAGGGCCACCTCGTGACCCGCGTCGGCCACGGCCTCGATGCACTCGGCCTGGTCGGCCGCGTCGCGCCCGAGGAAGACGAAGCTCCCCGAGGCGTCGTGGTTCCCGAGCATCGCCGCGACGCGCTCGAAGTCCGCGCGCTCGTACTCGGCGACGCAGAACCAGGCCTTCCACCGGTGGCGCTCGGGGAGCGGCCCCTCGGCGAACAGCGTCAGCCACGTCTCGAACTCGCGGACGACCGATGGATCGACAGGACGCATGCGCGATTGCCTCGCGACCCGTTCCCCGACCTCGGGGTTAAGCGTGTCTCCGGTGGTCCGGGCCGACGACCCCGTCGACCGGCGCCCGACGCCGACCGGTCACCGGGTGCCCGTCGCCGACCGTAGGCCTATGTCGCCCGGGCCTGAACCCTCGCTCGTGCGCGCCGTCAAGCACCCATCGTCGGGCGTCTGGCACCTCGTCGGGTCGCGCGGGTGCGGGGCCGAGCCCGCCGGCGAGGTCGTCGAGGGCACCTGGGCCGTGGTCCGCGACGAGGTGGAGCGCGACGAGTCCGGGTCGCGGTGCCGGCGGTGTCGCTGGCCGCCGCGGTGAGGTCGTGACACCGGTCTGCCGGTATCCCGAGGCCGGTCAGCCGGCCACGCCGGCTCGCCTGAATGCGGCGCCTCGGCCCGCATCGACCACACCGGGTCGCGTTCAGGTGGCGACGAGCTGGCCCGACGCCCGGCGGCGATTGCCAAAAAAGCTATTATAATTGACATCGACACCGAAGGTGATTCACCGGTCCATGCACGACGTCGCCATCACTCGGTTCGAGGAGGAACTCGTGGCCGACCTCCGCGACGGGCTGCGGACCTTCGTCACCATCACGCCGGACGACTTCACCGTCCACTACCTCTCCGACGAGCTCTCGAGGCGCTACGACGAGGCGAGCTTCGACGCCGTCCTCGACGAGTTCCGCATCGACCCGTCGTTCCTGTCGGCCGACGGCGGCGACTACCCCATCGGGGACCGCCGGGCCATCATCTACTACCACGAGCACGCGTTCGTGCTCCAGATCCCGGCCGGCGGGTCCCGGTCCCACCTCATCAGCGTCACCCCGGACGTCGGCCGTGACCTGATGCGGTTCGTCGAGCGGTGCCGCGAGCAGCTCGGTGAGAACGAGGAGTGAGTACGGGGTGGCTGGGACTCCGGAGTGACCCACCACCCGCCTCGTCGGGACGACTCCGAGGCTCGCCTCCGACGAGACCGAAGCGGGACGACGTTGAGCTCGGGCCCGACCGGGACCTCGGACGGTCCCTCGATGGCAGCGCTCGGCGAGGCGATGCGGCGTTCACCCGGCCGCGTTGACAGCCTCAGTCGACGCCACGGGATGGTCGGCGAGCCAGGCGTCGAACGGCTCGTCGAGGCCGCGAACGCCGGTCCGGTCGATGATCTCGTCCATCCAGCGGAGTTTCAGCGCCATCAGCAGCGTCGTCCCGACGACGGCGTGCAGGGGCCGGCGTCGAAACGTCGCCCAACCCACGTACAGCGTCGTCGGGGCGTTCAGGAGGTTGATGACGTTGGGCCACGAGAACCCGACCGTTCCGTTGCCCTGCCGGAGCCACTCTCGTTCGGCGAGCACGCCGCGTGTCATCCAGGCGTCCGTCCGCTCCGGAGGGGGGAAGGCCACGGGATTGACGACGATCCAGCCGAGCGCGGCGGCGACCAGTCGCCAATCTCGGCGGTACAGGGCGTACACGAGCACGGGCGTCGTCGCGGCGCGCGTCCAGCCGCTCCAGGGGTTCGCGTGGCGCCGCCAGACCCATTCGGGGAGCACGGTCTCTCGAACCATAGCCATCCACGACTAATCGCCCGCAGACGGGGTAATGGTTCGTCATGGTCTGCAGTCATTGGAATTTGGACTTGTCGGGACTGAGGAGCTCGGGGACTTCGAAGGTTGGTCGCCGCGTGGAGCGCGGCTTCCGGGACTGACTAAACGCCTAGAAACCGACAGATTGAGATGGCTCTTTTTATAGCCGTTAGCTATATATCCTCGGATGTCCTCTATTGTCCTATAGGTAAGTAAGATGCCTAAAACAGAAGATGTCCCAGTCAACGTTGAAGAGCTACTCGAGCGTGTCGACCGTCTGAGCCACGAGGAGCGCGAGCGTCTCCGGGCACGGCTTGACGTAAACCCGAGCCCCCCGCTTGCCGGGTGGACGCCCGATCCCCTGAAGCTGAAGGTCGCCTTGAAGAAACTCCAACAGGGAGGTTCCATCACCCGTGGCGACCTACGTGAGCACCTCAGCAGTATCGACGGCATCAGCGAGATAACTTCCATGAACTATGGCCTCGTTGGCCGGAAGTCAAACGACCTCTTCGAGGTAGAGAAGGGGTCGGGTAAGGGTCAGGACGTATTCACCCTGACCCGCCAAGGTCAAGAGCTAGCTGAGATGTTCGATGATGATTTCAGCAGCTTACGACCTGTCGAGATCGCGTTGTATCGGGGACTGTCGATGTACGGCAACATGGCCGCTTTCCTCGGCATTCTGGAGAAGCACCGGAACCAGGACGACGCCCATCCCGACGGCATGTTAAAAGAGGATCTCGTTGAGGAGATGGCTACTATTTACGGCGGTAAGGCCTCGACCTACACCGGCTATCTTGGGACCCTTGCAGAGCGACTGGGATACATCGAGCGCACGCGCGATGGTAACCGGGCACGGTACAAGCTTGTCACCCCAGAGGATACGTGAACTTGGCCACTCCCCCGCAGTTAGTGCCGATTCGGATTACTGAGCTTCGGATAAGCGCGCTCGCTTCGCTCGCGCTTAGTTCGTCCATCTCCGCTCCCTCGGTAAACCTCGGTCGCTCCGATGGACTCGCCGGGACTGAGGAGCCCGAAGGGCTCCGAAGGTTGGAAGCCGCGTGAAGCGCGGCTTCCTGGACTGAGCAAACGCGAAGCGTTTGCGAAGGTCGAACGGCGCTTTGCGCCGTTCGGGATTTGAACCCGACTGCGAGACTCGCTCCGCTCGTCTCGCGTGGTTCAAATCCGGCTCGAACATCACTCCATCAGACGTTCTAGTGCCTCGCACACGCTCCGCGGTGCTCGTCGCTTCGAACGTCGATAGAAGTGGACTCGCCGGGACTGAGCAAACGCGAAGCGTTTGCGAAGGTCGGCGAGGACACGAGCGAAGCGAGTGGACTCGCCGGGATTTGAACCCGGGGCCTCTCCCATGCCAAGGGAGTGATCTGCCGCTGATCTACGAGCCCGTGAACGCGACTCCCGCTACCCGGTTCGACCGCATAAACGCTTCGAAGGTGCGGCAATGGCCGGGGCCTCGCCCTCCGGGCACCTTACTGCCCCAGCAGCCACCGCACCCGCTCACGGGCCAGCACGTAGTGTCCAGCCGTCACGACCGCGAACCCGACCCCGAGGAGCGGCCGGCCAGCCGTCCACAGCGCCGCGGCTGCGAGCCCGAACAGGAGCCACTCCATCGCCAATCGCACGGCCCCGGGCACCGCCACGGGCGCCGGGCCGGGGTCGTTCGGCACCCGGAACGTGCCCCAGAGGGCGGCCGCGAGGAGCGGCAGGCCGACGGTCAGGACGTACCGCGTCGGCCCGCCGAACCCGGTCCAGGCCCAGACCGCCAGCGCCGCGAGGGCGCCGAGCTCGAGGCCGAAGCGGAGGACGTCGTTGGGCCCCAAGTCGACGGCCCGGGGCTCGGCTCGCGACACCCGCCCGGATACGCGCGCGAGGACCGTAACCGCGAGGTGGGGGTGTGCGCGCCGCGGGTCCCGGATCGCCCCCGACCGGCGAGTAGAAACCCTTTAGGCCGCGACGGGGCTGCGAAGCGTAGGGAACTGGCACGGCCGCAGGTCCGACGCGCCGCGCGATTGCGCGGCTTGGGAATGCGGCGGTGCGGGCGCCGTCCCGGCGCACAGCGGTCCGTGCGGTTCCGTTCGAGACATCCATGGCCCGAATGCACACCCGCCGTCGCGGCCGGTCCGGCTCCCACCGGCCGGCGACGGACACGCCACCGGAGTGGAGCGACGTCGACGCCGACGCGGTCGAGGCGCGCGTGGTCGAGCTGGCCGAGGCTGGCCACACCCAGAGCGAGATCGGCCTCAAGCTCAGAGACGAGGGCGTCGACGGGACCCCGGTCCCGGACGTCAGCCTGGCGACCGGCAAGAAGGTCGGCGCCATCCTCGCCGAGCACGACGCCGCGCCCGAGCTGCCCGAGGACCTGGTCCACCTGCTCGAGAAGGCCGTCCGCCTGCGCGAGCACGTCAACGACAACGGCCAGGACTACCAGAACAAGCGGGCGCTCCAGAACGTCGAGTCGAAGGTCCGTCGGCTGGTCAACTACTACCGCGGCGACCAGCTCCCCGTCGACTTCAGGTACACCTACGAGACCGCGAAGGACCTCCTCGAGTAGATGGCCGCGACGGACCGCCAGCCCGCGCTCGCCGACGCCGCGAGCGAGGTCGCCGCCGAGCTTCGGGACGCCGAGCTCGCGCACCTCGTCGCGTCGGCCGACGGCGACGGGCTGGCGGCCGCCGGCCTCCTCGCCGCCGCGTGTCGCGCCACGGGCGTACCGTTCCACGTGCGCGTGGTGCGGACCGCGGCCGAGGCCGACTCCCGGCTCGCCGACCGCGACGACTCGGCGACCGCCGTGGTCGTCGGCGTCGACGCGGCCGGGGAGACGACCCTCGGAACCGATGGCGCCGTCAGCCCGCTGGCCTTCGAGGTCGCGGCCGCCCTCGGCGCCGAGCCGGACCCGGTCACCGCGCTGGCTGGCGTCGTCGCGGCGGACGCGGTCCCGAGCCAGGTCGCGCCCGACCTGCTCGAGCGGGCGGCCCTCGAGCGGGCGGCCCTCGAGCGGACCCCCGGGGTCGCGACCCCGACCGACGACCTCGCCGACGGGTTGGCCCACTGCGGGCTCGTCCACGCCCCGTTCTCGGGCGACGTGGACGCCGCCGGAGAGGTGCTGCGCGACCTCGGGCTCGCTGATGCGACCGCCGAGACGCTCGACGGGGCCGACGCCAAGCGGCTGGCCTCCCTGGTCGCCCTCGCGGCCGTCGACGCGCCCGAGGCGACGCCCATGGCGGCGACGGCCGTCGAGCGGGCCCTCCGGCCCCACCGCACGGGCGGCCCGTTCGTCACGCTCGCCGGGTACGCCGACGTGCTCGACGCGCTCGCCGAGCGGGCGCCCGGCCTCGGCGTGGCGCTGGCAGCCGGCGGCTCCGACGCCGAACCCGCCCTCGAAGCCTGGCGCGAACACGGCCGGGCAGCCCACGCGGCCGTCGCATCGGCCGAGACGGCGCGCTACGACGGCGTGCTCGTCGCCCGGACCGACGGGCCGCTGGCAGCGGTCGCCCGGCTGCTCCGTGACTTCCGTTCGCCGGAACCCGTCGTCCTCGCCGTCGGCGAGGGCGAGGCGGCGGCCGCGAGCCTCGACGACCCGGTGTCCGGGCCCCTCGCCGCCGCAGCCCAGGCCGGTCGGGGCTCGTCGTCGGCTCGCGGCCGACGCGGCGTCCTGACCTTCGACCCCGACCGGACGGAGCGCGTCGTCGACGCGTTCCGGGAGGCCGTATGAACCGCGCCGTCGTCCGGACGGTCCTGCCCGACGCCGAGCGCGTCGCGGCGGCCGTCAGCCCGGACAACACGCCGGAGCTCGCGACCCGCGTCGAGGACGGCGCGGTCGTCACGACCATCGAACGGGAGACGACGGGTGGCCTCCGGGCCACCCTCGACGACTACCTGGTCAACCTCGCCGTCGCCCGGGCGACCGGCGCGGCGGCCGACGACCACGCGGACCCGACCACGAACCAGTCCACCAACCCATGACCCACCACCACCGACCCACGACCGACCAGACCACCACCCACCAATGAGCGAACGATCCGTCTCCAGACGACGACAGCACAAACAGTGGTACAAACTGATGGCCCCGGAGCAGTTCGACCGGAAGGTCATCGGCGAGACCCCCGCCGACGAGCCCGAGCAGGTGCTCGACCGGACCCTCGAGACGACCCTCGGGGCCATCACGGGGAACGCCAGCGAGAACAACGTCACCCTGACGTTCAAGGTGACCGACGTCGGCTCCGACGCCGCCTACACCGAGTTCGTGCGCCACGAGCTCGCCAGCGACTACCTCCGGAGCCTCGTCCGCCGGGGCTCGTCGAAGGTCGCGGCCGTCCTCACGGTCCGGACCAAGGACGACTACCGCCTGCGGGTCCAGCCAGTCGCGTTCACGACCAAGCGCGCCGACCACAGCCAGCAGCGCGCCATCCGGCAGTCGATGACCGACGTCACCGAGCGCGCGGCCGCCGGGCACACCTACCGCGAGTTCACCGACAGCATCGTCCGCGGCCGGCTCTCATCGGCGATGTACAACGAGGCCAAGACCATCTACCCGCTCCGGCGCGTGGAGGTCCAGAAGGCCGTCCTCGACGCCCACCCCGAGGAGGTCTACGAGGAGCAGGAGACGGCCGCCTCCATCGAAGCCCACGCGGAGGATGCCGTGGCCGACGCGGACGAGACCGAGGAGTAGGGTCGGGCACCCGGCGCCGGAGGGGAGACACCGCCGGTGAGCGGCGTCACGTTCGTTGGACGACGCGCGGGGCTCAGGGCTCGACGACGACGGTCCCGACCATCCCCGAGCGCTCGTGGGGCACGCAGAAGTAGGGGTACGCGCCGGCCACGTCGAAGCGGTGCTCGAAGGTGTCGCCGTGGGCCAGCGCCCCCTCGAGGTGCTGATAGAACCCGTCGCGAGCGGCCCGCTCGGTCGTGAAGCCGCCGGAGGCGAAGTAGGCGGCGCCGGCCGGCAGCCTCGCCTGGTAGGCCGTGACCGTGTGTGACCGGACGTCCGTGTTCTTCCACCGGACCGTCTCGCCGACCGCCGCGGCGTAGCGCCTCGGGACGAAGGCGCTGTCGCGCGTCCCGACGTCGTAGTCCCGGGTGGTCGCGGCGCCGCCCGAACCACAGCCGGCCAGCCCCGCAGCCACGCCGGCCGCCACGGTGGCGAGGTAGGCGCGGCGGTCCATGGCCGGCCTTGCCCGGGGGTCGCCATAGGGCTCCCGGTCGGTGGTCGGAGGGCGCGGCGGGCCGGGGAATCCGACAGCCGGCGGTAACACAAGCGATAAGGCCGGGCTGTGCGAGGCCCGGGGCATGCGGCCCCGGTTCGTCCAGCGGCTCGGGCCCGCGGACGTCATCACGGTCGTCGACGGCATGGTGGGCTTCGCCGCCGCGGCGGCCGCGGCCACGGGGAACCCCTGGCTGGCGGCGCGCCTCGTCCTGCTCGCCGCGATGGGCGACGGCCTCGACGGGGTGGTCGCCCGGCGCACCGGCGGCTCGGCGGTGGGCGAGTACCTCGACTCGCTGGCCGACGTCGCGGCCTTCGGCGTCGCCCCGGGCCTCCTCGTCATCGCCAGCGTCAGGGCCGGCTGGCGCCTCCCGGCCGCCCTCACCGGCCGCTGGGCGGTGGCCGTCGTCGTGCCCGCGCTGTTCCTCGGGGCGGTCCTCGTGCGGCTCGCCTTCTACACCGCCGACCAGACGAAGATCGAGCACACCATCGGCGTCCCGAGCACCCTCGCGGCGACAGTCCTCGCGGCGACGGTGCTGGCCGGCCACGCGGAGCCGGCGGTCCTCCTCGTCGGGTCGCTCGGGCTGAGCTACCTGATGCTCGCCGACATCCGCTACCCGGACCTGCTGGCCCGCGACGCGCTCATCATGGGCGTCGTCCAGGCGCTGGCCGTCCTCGTCCCGAGCGCCATCGGCCGCACCTTCCCGTACGCGCTCCTCACGCTCGCCCTCGCCTACCTCGTCTTCGGCCCGGCCTTCTACTGGCGGGACTGGGCGGCGTCGGGGGCGCGCGCGTAGCGTCGGCCCGCCCCGGCCGGCCGTGTCGAAACGCTCATAGGTCGAACGGGCACACCTGGGACGTATGAGCGACGGGGACGACGAACCGACGGAGGCGGCGGACGCCGAGGGGGCGGCCGACGAGGCCGAGGGCGAGCTCGAGGCGGCCTCCTTCGAGGACGCCCTCGCGGCGGTCTCGGCCCCGCTCGAGGCCGACGAGGTGGACGCCGAGGCGCTCGAGACGGCCCTCGACGCGGTCGACGCGGCGGTCGAGCTCGCCGAGACCGAGGCGAACCTCGACGCCCTCGACGCCGCCCTCGACGACGCCGAGGCGGCCCTCGAGGCCGCCGAGCTGCCCGAGCCGGAGGACGAGGACGCCGAGGACCCGCGCGAGGCGCTCGAGGGCGCCCTCGCCGACACCCGGGAGGCCGTCGGGGCGGCCCGGGGCCCGTACGCCAGCGACGTCGTCGAGGCCGTCGAGGGCGTGGCCGACGACGTGGCCGACACCCGCTGGACCGAGCGGGGCGAGGGCGAGCTCGTCGAACCGGTCGAGGCGTTCGTGACGACCGCCGGCGATTTGCTCGACGCCGACCTCGGCGTCGACGACGCGGCGCCTGAGGGCCTCGCCGAGGCGCTTCGGGCCGCCGGGGCGGCCGTCGACGACGCCGATCTGGACGCGGACGACGACCGCGAGACCATCGCGGCGCTCGTCGAGGCCGCCGACGCGCTGGCCGATGGCGTCGACGCCGCCCAGGCCTGGGACGACCTCACGACCCGCGAGAAGCTCGACGCCGAGGGCTTCTACGACGTGCTCGACCACCGCAAGGACTACCCGCCCGAGTGGAGCGCGTTGAAGGTCTGGGAGCAGCAGGGCAACGCCGAGATGGTCCTCCTGGCGCTCGACCTCCTCGGCTCGGACTTCATGGAACAGCACTGCCTCGAGGCGCTCCGGCGACTGGGCGACGAGGCCGCGGTCGAGCCCATGCTCGAGCGGGCCGGCCGCCGGGACAAGGACGCCATCGAGATCCTCGGGAAGATCGGCAGCGACGAGGCGGTCGACACCATCGTCGAGTACGTCGCCACCGAGAGCGACCCGGGGCTCCAGCGGACGACGCTCAAGGCCCTGGGCGAGATCGGCAGCGAGGCGGCCACCCAGGCCGTCGCCGACCAGCTGGTCGCGGAGAACCCGCTGGTCCGTTCGGCGGCCGCCCGGGCGCTGGGCTGCATCGGCGACCCGCGAGCCGTCGAGCCGCTCGCGGAGGTTCTGGCCGACGACGACGCCATCCCGGTCCGCGGCGCGGCCGCCTGGGCGCTGGTCCAGGTCGGCACGGCCGAGGCGCTCGAGGCCGTCGCCGCCTACACCGACGACCGGGTCACGCTGGTCGTCGATGAAGCCGAGATCGCCGCCGAGGCCCTCGGCGCGAAGCCGGCGTAGTCGGTCACCGGCGGCACCAGCGGTCGGCTGTCGGTTACCAGCGGTCGATTACCGGTCGGGGCCGCGCCAGCGTCAGACCAGCTCGGCGATGAAGAGCACCGCGAAGGCCAGCGCGACCAGCAGCGCGCCGACGCGCCCCGCCCAGGTGTACTCGACCGGGTCCTGTGGCGAGATGGTGAGGGTGTAGTCGTCGAACTCCGGCTGGTAGCCGACGTAGCTCGGGAGTTGGAACAGTTCGATGAAGACCAGGCCCGCCCCGACCGCGCCGAGCGCGTAGCCCGCGAGCCGCAGCGCCCCGGCGAGGTCGACCATGTCGGAAGGGGGGCGCGATGGCCTCAAAAAGCCTGCGAAGCCAGCGGCCAGCGCGGGCCGGGCGCGCCCACGCTCACCGCCCGCTACGTGACGTGTTCGGCCAGGAAGTCGTCGATGGCGGCGTAGGCGGTCAGCCGGTTCGACCGCTTGGTGAAGCCGTGCCCCTCGTCGTCGAAGACGAGCAGCTCGACCGGCACGCCCCGCTCGCGGGCCTGCTCGACGATCTGCTCGGCCTCGCCGAGGGGGACGCGGGGGTCGTTGGCGCCGTGGGCGACGAACAGCGGGGCCGCGAGCCGGTCGACGTGGTTGATGGGGCTGATGGACTCGAGGAAGGCGCGGTCGTCGGCGAGGCTCCCGTACTCGGCTTCCCGGTGCTCGCGGCGCCACGCCCCCGTGTGCTCGAGGAACGTCACGAAGTTCGCGATGCCGACGATGTCCACCCCGGCCGCCCACCGGTCGGGATAGGTCGTCAGCGCCGCGAGCACCATGAAGCCGCCGTAGGAGCCGCCCATGGCGACGGCCCGGGAGGCGTCGACGGCCGGCTGGTCCTCGAGCCAGTCGAGGCCCGCGGCGAGGTCGGCCACCGAGTCCATCCGCCGCTCGACGTCGTCGAGGTGGGTGTACGCGCGGCCGTACCCGGCCGAGCCCCGGACGTTGGGCTCGAAGACGGCGTAGCCCCGACCGGCGTAGTACTGGGCGAGCGCGTGGAATCCCGGGCGTCGCTGCGACTCGGGGCCGCCGTGGACGTCGACGATGACCGGCGCCCCGCCGTCTGGCACGGCCGCCGGCAGCGTGACGAACGCGGGGATTGCCCGGCCATCGAAGCTCTCGTATCGGACGAGCGTCGGCTCTGCGAACGAGGCTCGCGGGATGCCCGCCGTGGAGGCGGCCGTCCACCGGGTCGCCTCGCCGGTGGCGACGTCGACGACGTGGACGTTGCCGTTGGTCGTGCGGCCGGCGACGGCGACGGCGAACCGGTCGGCCGACGGCGCGAACTCCACGCCGAGGACGACCCCGCGCGGAAGGTCGGGCGTCGGGAACGTTCGGTAGCTCGTCGTCCCCGTGAGCTCGCCGACGGTCAGCTCCGCGTAGCCGTCGACGTTCTGCGAGGCGACGAACCGCCCCGTCGCCTCGTCGAGGACGAGTCCCTCGACGTCCCAGTCGCCGCCGTCCTCCACGACGTCGATGTCGCCCGAGTCGAGGTCGAGGCGGGCCAGGTAGGCCGTGTCGGCCCCCTCGTCGGTCACGAGGTAGAGCGCGTCGCCGTCCGGGCCCCAGTTGACGCCCTCGTAGCGCACGGGGTCGTCGCTCGACGTGAGGCGGTCTTGCGTCCCGCTCGCCAGGTCGAGGAGGGAGAGCTCGTGGTCGAAGCTCGACCGGGCCTCGTGGAGGACGAGCCGGTCGTCGTCGGGGCTCCAGCCGAGGACGCTCAGCCAGCCGTCGCCCTCGAATACCAGTTCGACCCCGTCGCCGGTCGCGGTCCGGTCCTGGACGTAGCCGTCGAAGACGGCGTCGTCTCGGCGGTTCGAGGTGAAGGCGATCCGCTCGCCGTCGTGGCTCCAGGCCCCCCAGAGGTGCTTCGCCTCGGGCTGCGCCGTCAGCGGCGTCACGGTCGAGCCGTCGCCGGCGAGGCGGTAGAGCTGGTCGCGCTCGTCGCCGCCGGCGTCCATACCGAACGCCAGCTCGTCACGGGTCGGCGACCACTCGGCGAAGGTCACCCGTTCCCCGGCGAACGTCAGCTGGGTCGGCCAGCCGCCCGGGCCGGCTAGCGACCAGACCTGGTCGGTCCCCGTCGTGTCGACGAGGAAGCTCAAGCGGGTCCCGTCGGGGGCGAACGAGGGGCGCGTCGCGTGGCGCACGTTGAGGTACCGCGCGAGGTCGAACCCGGTCATGGTCCACCCGAGCGAGGGGCCGGCCATAAGCCGTTCGTCCGTGGTCGGCGCGTCGTGGGACGACCCCTCGCCCAATCGACGAGGACCCACCGGCGACGGGCCCCAACGGCCCATCGCGCAACCGACGAGGGCTCACCTCCGACAGGTCCCAAACGACCGTCGGCCAACCCTTATGGCCGAAGCCGGGCCCAAGCCCTGGCGTGCGTGCCGGAACCCGCCTGCTGCTCGCCCTCGCGGTGGTCGGGGGACTCGCCCTCGCCGCCGCCGTCGGCCCCGGGACGGTCGCCGGCGACGCCACGTCGAC
>Ga0102944_1000430_pt1 | contig 32814 bp, 32 predicted proteins | sample SalPonD_shore_MG_FD_78172 | JGI IMG/M metagenome (GOLD analysis project Ga0102944, IMG submission 78172) | Salt pond soil microbial communities from South San Francisco under conditions of wetland restoration - Salt Pond MetaG... | ecosystem: Environmental > Aquatic > Marine > Intertidal zone >... | reverse complement strand
GAACCTGAAGCTTTGGGTTTAGTGGTCCAAATTTGTATGGAATATTTAAAAAGTATAGATTCAGAAAAATAGCACTTCAAAACTAATATATCAGTTAAATAGATAAATTAATTTTATTTTTTTTTATTTTTTAAAAACATGGATTCAGAGACTAATATAAAAGAAAAAATAAAAGGAACTAATGAAGACTTTATTCAAAAGGAACTGCGTCCGTTTCTTAAAATTCCAAGTTATACACTAAATTCTGATGGAATAATTACCGCCATTAATTATATTAAGTCATATATTTCAGATTTTTCTGAAAATTTGGAAGAATTTCAAGGAGAAATTAATCCTGTGATTATGGCGGAAATTAAAGGAAATTCTTCTTCAAAAATATTAATTTATATGATGTATGACACTCAACCAATCAATAAAAGAAATGATTGGATAGAGGATCCTTTTGGAGCAAAAATTAGGATGCTTCCTTCTCCTCTGAATCGTTGGGGAAAATGTATCATTGCAAGGGGATCATATAATTCTAAATCCCCTCTAATCTCTTTTTTGAACATTATAAAATTGCTAAAAAGAGAAAATCAATTACCAATTTCTTTATTATTACTATTTGATGGGGAGGAGGAAATGGGCTCTCCCACCCTTTTAAAATTGCTTGAAGAAAATAAAGAACTTTTTCAGCAATGTAAAGACGCCTATTATCCAGCTTTTAAGCAAGATTTAGATGGAAGAGCTGTATTAAAATTGGGATATAAGGGAATTATCTCATTAAAAATAAAAGTTCAAACTATTAATTTGGAAGTTCATTCATCATATGCTAATGTTATTCCTAATCCAATTCAATATCTTATTGAATTTCTGGAAAAAATTTATTCTAAGAATAAATTTATTATTGGTTCATTAGCTCAAGATTATAAATTGTCTAAAGAAGAAAAGGAATTAATTAATGCTCTTAGTAACAAAAAAATGATACAAAAGATTAAGCAAAAAGCAGGAATCCAACATGTTTCAATAGAAACTCCAGAAGAATTTTTATATGCATATTTATTCAAACCTACTTTTAATATTTCTACTCTTAAAGGGGGATATTTAAAAGAAGGAATTAAAAATTCAGTGCCAAATTCTGCACTTTCGAAAATAGATATTAGATTTGCCCATAATATATCCCCTCATAGAATTTATAAAGAAATAGATGAGCAAGCCAAAAAATTCTCAAAAAATTTACATATAAAAATAAAAATCAAAAAACGATTGGGATATGGACCTTCCAGAGTAAAAAGCAATTCTATAATAGTTAAAAGTTTACTTCAAACATTTAAACAGCTTCATGTAGAGCCCGAAATCTGGCCATTAAGTGCAGCTGCATCTCCTTTAAGTAAAATTCAAAATGAGTTGGGAATCCACTATATTACAGGCGGCTTAGGAGTTGGTGGAAATGCTCATGCAGCAAATGAATTTATTCAGCTTAAGTCTATAATATACGCAAGATTAGCATATTATCATTTTTTAAATAATTATAGTAGATTATTAATAAAATCCTCAAAATTTTTGAATAATATATAGCAATTACGGAAAAAATTTTTCCCAAATTTAAAATATAACATTTAAAATAAAAGAAAAAATAAAATGATAAATTTTTATAATAAGAATAATTTCGTGCTAATAGCGAAATTTCATTAAATTTTTATTCATGCTAAAACAAAATTATTTTAAATCGATTTTTTTTAATATATTTATAGGTATAAAAGTATTTTTCTGAATGGAACTTATATAATAAATATTTTAAAAATAGTTAGGTGAGAATCAATATTAATTCGACTGATGCTCTGTTTAAGATTGTAATTTTTGGCGACGGCGGAGTTGGCAAAACCACTTTAGTAAAACGTTTTATGTTAGGCCTTTATGATGTTTCTACAACACTTACTATTGGTGCAGATTTTTTTGTCAAAAGACTTCACGTTGATGAAGTAAATGTAACTCTACAAATTTGGGATTTCGGTGGAGAAGAACGATTTCGCTTTCTATTACCCCAATATGTTGCTGGCTCCTCTGGTGGAATTTTTATGTTCGATATTACAAGATATACAAGCTTAAAAAATTTTGATGACTGGTTAGAAATATTTAGAGAGGAATATTCTAATCATCGACAATCAAATAATACTCTTCCGATCATTATGGTTGGCGGTAAGAAGGATTTGGAGGATATGAGATCTGTAGAAGGAAATGAAGCTAAGGAAATTGTTCAAAACCAAAGATTATATAAATACAGAGAATGTTCTGCAAAGACGGGAGAAAATGTGGAAGATATATTTGAAGAACTTACACGAGAATTATTAAGAAGGGTTGGAATCGTAAATACCAAAAAAATTTAAAAAATCAAAAGATTCCTAAAGATTATTAAACTTTTTAACTAATAATATAATTTAATTTGGAAAAATCATATCAAATATTAAAAATATTGACCTTTTATATTTGAGTTTAAATCTAATTTTAATTAATCTTTTCAATTAAATCATTTAATGCTTCTTGAAACTTTTTATAATCATAAATATTTCCAAAAATGTTTTTTGGATTTTTTTGACTTATTTTTAATTAAGTTAAAATTTGCTTTAAAAAATTTTAAAATATAGTATAATTTATCTTTTTATTATAGATAATTATCAAATTTTTTATCTTAGTATAAATTAAAGGATAATGAGAATCAAATAAGGGAGATTTATATTAGGGTCCAGAATGACGCTCTTTTCAAAATCTGTATATTTGGCGACGGTGGTGTGGGCAAGACATCATTAGTTAAGCGTTATTTGTTAGGAGTTTTTGATGTTTCGACTACGCTAACGATTGGTGTAGATTTTTTCGTCAAAAAATTACAGATTAAAGACATCAAAGTAACTTTGCAGCTATGGGATTTTGGAGGTGAGGATCGGTTCCGCTTTCTTTTACCTAAATATGTTTCTGGATCATCTGGAGGAATATTTATGTATGATATTACACGATATTCCACTTTGAAAAATGTTGAGGATTGGCTAGAGATTTTTAGAGAGGAATATACTGCTAAAAAACAACCGGGAGAGACATTACCGATTATTATGGTCGGTGGTAAAAAAGATTTGGAATCAAAAAGATCCGTCCCAAAAGAAGAAGCAAAAAGATTCGTTCGGACCCAAAATTTATACGAATATGAAGAATGTTCTGCAAAAACGGGAGAAAATGTAGAGCTTATATTTGAAAAGCTTTCAAGAGAGTTATTAAGAAGAATTAATATGATCTAGGAAGGAAAATCTCTCCAATATTTACTCATTAATATCTTTATTAAATCCTTAATAAATAAAAATCAATAGGTTTAGAACATAAACATTTTTGTTATCTCTTTTATATAAACACTATTTAAATTCTTTTTCTATATTTAAGTTCTATTTAAATTCACTTTATTGTAAAAAGATTTTTCTTATTTTTATTGTGTAAATTATTTAAAATGTGTTTTGCAGTTGTTTTCTACAAAATATAGATATAATTCTTTTCTCTTATTTTGTCGGATATTAGTAGTTATGAATATTTATTGGTTAATAATTATTTAGAAATAATTCTAAAATAATGAGGAGTCCTTAGATATTGTTAAAATTAATTATTACCAAATTAATAAGAAATAATTTTTGCAACTAAAGATAGGAGAAAATATTACATTAGTAAATTCTTAAGAAAAATTGATTTTACTATGCTTTAGAAAAATAAATCAAAAGGTAGATAAAATATTAATCAGTTAATAAGATAAACAGTATTTTTTATTCTCTATAAATAAATCACTTAAATATTTCATTTAAACTTTTTAGAATTATATTTGGTATTAAATCTTTATCCACTTTATTTGATAGCAATGAAGTTTTTTGGATATTCTCGATATCTTCTAAAGTGGCTACTCCGGTCAACACAGCAACAGTTGTAATACCTGCTTTATTACCAGCAACAATATCTGTATTTAATCTATCTCCAAAAATGCATGCGGATTTAGGATTTATCTTTCTTTCTTCTAAGATTAGATTGATTCCGAAAGGATTGGGTTTGCCAAAGATTTTTATAGGCTTTTGAGAGGTGCATGTTTCTACAGCGTTCACCATAACCCCCGCACCAGGCATTAGTCGGTCTGCTGCTGGTAATGTTGTATCTGAATTTGTTGCATAAAATTTTGCATTTCCATCTAAAATACATTTTTGTGCAATTGCTAATTTGTTATAATTGAAATTTCTATCAAGGCCAACAATGACAAAATCAACTACTTTAAAATCTTTTATATTTTTAAGGATTTTATGTCCCTTTGCTTCAAGTTCTTTCTTTAAGCCTATTTCTCCAATTATGAATATTTTTGCATTTTTTTTTAATTTAGTGATTTCTGTTGCGGTTATTGATGCGCTCGTGTAAAAATCATTGATATCAGAAGAGATATTATACTTTTTTAATTTTTCTACATACATTTCCCTTGTAGCTGTTGAATTATTTGAATTATACACTACCTCGATTGAAAGATCTTTTAATTTTTTAATAATCCAATCTGCGTTGGAAATTAATTCGTTACCCCTGTATACAACACCATCTAAATCAAAAATCGCTAATTTTAATTTCCTTAACTCATCAATTAAAGCAGTCATATAAAGTTTTAGAATATTTGTTTTAAATATATGAATTCATTAATATTTTTACAACGACCATCCTATGGGAATTTGTATAATCCAATAGAAAATTCTGATTGCTAAGGGTATAAATATCGGATTTAAAATATTGTCTGAAATATGAAAAGATAAATAATCAATTAATAAGAAGATTAATGTACCAATAATTGCATAAATCGGTCCAACGAATATTAGACAAAAAACAAAAGCGCTTCCTGTCCCTGCGATAAAACCTTCTACTGTTTTTTTTCGCCCACCACGACAATTAACATCTTTATCGCCCCATATTCTCCCCACTAAGGCTGCTAATGCATCAGAAATACAGCTACAGCTCAGACCAGCTATATATGATAAAATATCGATTATACCAATTAAATATAAAACATAGCCAAAAATCGCACCCGTTATTAAATATATTTGGGGTCCTACTGCTTCATATTCTTCATTTCTAAGAGTTGACTTTGTTAAAAAATGAAAAATAGAATATTCTGGGCCCCAAAGCACTCTTATTAGATCCGAATTGATCATAAAAAAAAATGCTCCCACTAGACCAAGGGTAGCAATAGCATTTATCGCCTCAATACTATCAATAGGATAAGGATAATTATTAATATCGCCCCATAATACATTATATACTGGTTCAGTCCAATGAATTATAACGTTAATTCCTCTATTTGCTATTATAGCAAGAGGAGGAATAGAAAAACAGCCAAAATAGGCAAATATAAACACAAGCCCAGTTAAATGAAAACTTTTTCGAATTATCTCCATCTTAATGGGGATTTCTTCTTTATATGTCTCCTTTCTACGTATTTTCTTAATAAAAAGTTCTATTTTCGATAATTCTTGATCGGAACTCATTGCCTCTTTAAAATCCGCACTATGTGAAACTTTCCTCACAAGAAGGCCGAAGGACGCAAAAATAATAAAAATAATGCCAATCCACCATACCATGAATCCATCAAACGGGTAGGTAAAAAGGTTCACAAAAGAATTATAGATCCCAAAAAAAACCCATGAGATACCACAAATTAAGGTAGAAATGCTTCCATAGATGTTTTTTTTCTTCCCTTTATTTATTTTAATTCCTCTAATTCCTATATAAATCATTATAGATGCGACAATATATAAAATAAGTCCAAAAGCTATCTCATATATACAAGCAACTAGTTTCCAATAATCCATAGTATTAAAATGTAAAATTAAATTAATATACAGAAAGTTACTTTCAAAAAAAATCCTTTCATAAATTAAAATGGATAAATTTTGTCTTTCGACGAAAATTTTTTTAATTTAGACGTAAGATTTTTATCTTGAAACGATAAGTATAAATAAAAAAAATAAAAAATAAATATTACTATAAATACTATAAAATTAATCATAATCTTGAGTTTAATTTTAAATAAAATTATTTGGAGAATATTATGGAAGAAACTACTGGGGACACGTTAGATAGCATCCTCAAAAGTCTTTTAGCCTCTATACCAGAAGTAAAGGCAGCAGCAATCGTTTCTGTTGAAGGTCTTCCAATCGCCTCAGCTTTGCCTCAAGGAATTGACGAAACCCGTATAGCTGCTATGACCGCTGCAATTCTCTCTCTCGGGGAACGGGCCGCTCATGAAATGCAGAAGGGCGAACTCGAGCAAATCATGGTGAAAGGCAACGATGGGATCTTATTAGTCTTAGAAGCGGGACCAAACGCCGTTCTTACAGTTTCAACGACCAAAGACGTCAGATTAGGCTTAATTTTTCTGGATTGTAAAAGAACAACAGAAAAAATAGCCGAACTTATTTAATTCAACTCTTCTTATTTTTACTTTCTTAAAAAGCAATATTCTTTTAAACCAAATTTTACTGTGAGAAAATATAAATAGTATTAATTTATACTGTTCAACTCTAACTATTAGATATCTTTTTTCAATTGGATGATATATTCATAAATTTCATTCCAATTGCGAACTTTCTTAATATTATTACTGGTTTCAGCCATTCGATTCCAAGGCTGTGTATATAAAAGAAGCGTTGAGCTTTTAACATTTTTTATTGCCTCAGCTAAAAAAGGATTATCATCTATGTATATATCATAATTTAGATGAAGTTTAATATCCTTAGGAGAATCGTTTACTAAAATTAGTTGATCATAGTGCTTGCCTTTTTCAATTCCATGAATAGAAAGTTCTTTTTTTAGTTGGGGTCTAAATTTTTTGGTTCTTGCCGAGACAATATCAATTTTATTATCTTTATTTAATTTTTCGAGAATTTTGGGAGACTCTGGATCAGTTAATGGAATGTAAGCGGTGCATTCATAAATTTCGTGAAAAATAGCAAAAGCATCTTCTCTCTCAATATTCCAATCTATGAAAAAATCCCATTGAGAAACATCCTTTTTGTTATAATCTGTGTCATATCTTTCATTAAATATTTTACAATATAATATCATGATATCAAATAGAACTCCATCAACATCAACTGAAATTTTCATGTTATTTTTCTGAATTCCCTTGATTATTTTTTTCCATAATATTAAAAATAATGAACCGATAAAGATTTTGAAGTATTATTTTATAATGAAAAAAGGGAATTATTTCTAAAAAAATGTTTTTAATAAAAAATACAATTACCACCAAAAAAGCTAAATTAAAGAAAGTTATTGAAATTAAAAAGAAAATTTTAAATGGGGCAACGGGATTTGAGATATTATATGAAACTGAAAAACATTATCAATTAACATATCTTTTTGATAAAATTGAAAAATCAATGCTAAAAGATTTGGGGGTGCATATGATAATTGATAAGGATGTGAAGGTTTTTGGAAACGAAATATTAAAAGCAATTAATATAGAAATTCATTCTTTAGAGCAAGATCTTAATTATTTGAAATTCAAATTAGATAAATTATCCCATAAGAAAGCACAATAAACTAAAAGCAGTTAATTATTTTTATAAGAGAGTGAAATTTTGAAGATTTAGAAGGATATATGAAATGGAGTGTTAAAATTCTAATTTAAAAAATAATAAAACCACAAAATATTAATTCTATGAATCTTTAATGAATTCATCTAAATTTTATTTCTTTATAAAATAATTTTTTATAATTCCTATGCAAAGATGTTTAAGCTGATAACTATTGAAGGGAAGATTGAAATCCCTCCATTTCTTTTCCATCAAGACAAAAATACTTCAGCCAGAATAATTTTAAGCGAGGATTATGAAGGTGTAATTACTCGTGAATACGGTTTTATTATAGCTGTTGTAGATGTAATTTCAGTTTCTTCAGGACAAATTATTCCTGGAAATGCCAATACCTTTCATGAAGTAAAATTTACAATTTTAACCTTCAAACCTACTGTATCAGAAATTGTAGAAGGTAGTGTAGTGGAAATCGTAGATTTCGGCGCTTTTATTCGCTTAGGACCTTTAGATGGCCTTGTTCATGTAAGTCAGATATGCGATGATTATATCTCATATGAACAAGTGGGGAATAGATTTATTGGTAAAGAAACAGGAAAAATATTAGAAGTGAATGATATTATAAGAGCAAAAGTGATTGCGGTATCTTTGGGAGGAGGTCGAAGTGGAAAGTTAGGGCTTTCTATGAGAAGCCGATTTTTAGGTAAAGAAGAATGGATTAGCGAAGATATAGAGGACTTTTATGAAGAGAAAAAAACTAAAGATGCTAAGAAAGATATAGCAGAAGAAAAAAGCTCTTAATTATTAATACTAATTTCTATTTTGTATCTAAAGCTCTTTTTAGCAAGAATTTAATTGGAATCAGCCATTTTTAACATTTTCTCCATCTTTTTTATTTTTTGACGGTAATCCTCAAATGCTTTTCGTCCCTTTTTTGTTAATTTAGCTGTGGTCTGAGGTTTTTTTTCTTTGAATTCTTTTTTCACATAAATATACCCTTTTTCTTCCAATTTATCCATATGAGATGATAAATTTCCCCAAGTAAGCCCTGTCTGATTTTTCAGGAACACATAATCTGCTTCTTCAATTACATACAATAAAGAGATAAGTTTTAATCTGGCTGATTGATGGATGAATTTATCAGCCTCGCTAAATTTTGGTAATAAGATTTCGTCCGAATCTTTATTTTCAGCCATTTCTTATCTCCATTTATTCTAAATTTTGATTTGAAATGGGGTATTTTTTAAGAAAATTTATGAGATAATAAAGCCCCCAAGAGACTATTATGATTCCTATACATCCAAATATAAGTATTGGACTTAAAGGGAACCCTAGTATATCTTGTAACTCAATAGTAAAATAGATTCCAATTCCAATTAAAAAAGCGATGATGTATAAACGTTTAAAGTCTAGTAAATAGGCAACAATGCCTAATGGCATTACTATTATTATAATATTTAATAGAAATAACCCTTTAATATCTATTATTTCAAAATTACTAAGTAGAAAGATAATTAAATTTATAATTAAAATAATAGATAAAAATATCACTAATTCCTTTTTCCTCCTCTGCCTTTTAGAACCAAACTTTACATATCCTATCCTTGGAACTGTTATTTTCTTTTTTCCTAGTATTAAAATAGCAATTCCTATGGAATAAACCAATGGCAAGATTATAAGCATTGATATAATAGAGGGTAAACCAAAGAGAGTTCCGATAGTTGAGAGAGCTAAACCTAATATGATAATACCTAAATAAATATCCCAAATACCATCCTGAAAAGTGGAGCGATATGCTTTTTTTTCGAGTTCCTTCAAACTAAGTTTTTCGTTATTCATTTTTTTCATCTCCACTCTTTTCATTACCTTTTCTATTTTGAGAAGGATATGTATTTAAAAACTTATAAAACAAGATCAATCCCCATATTATAATACCAATACCCAATAAAATGAAAGAAAAAATACTACTCCATGGATTTCCAAAAATTTCATCCAGAATCCCAAAAATAAAAAAACAAAAACCGCCCATAATTGCTATAAAATATAATCTTTTGAAATCCAAAAAATAAGCGACAATTATAAATGGAATTGAGACAAAAAAAACTCCAATAATTAATAACACATATATTCCTTCTAAATCTATTAATTTAAATAGATTATTTATCGTTAAAATAAGTACAATAATATTAATAATCACAAAAATAGCTAAAACAATTTTTAATTTTATTTTTTTTATCTTACGCTTTTCATTAAATTTTACATTCCCTAATCTCGGTGTAGTAATATATTTTTTTAATAATTTAAGTAATAATAAAGCAGAAATATTAATTATAATTTGAATAATGAATCCTATCAATATATTAGAAAAGGAAAATGTCCAAATGATACCTAAACCTAAAAAAATCATTCCAAAAAATATATCCCATAAGCCATCTTCATAGGTAGATCTAAACGCCTTTTTTTCCAGAGCTTTCAATTCTATAGGAATAGAATTTTGATTATTCATTATAATACACCTTATTCTCTATTTTTAATAATTTGATTGGGATATTTTTTAAGAAAATGATGGAAAATTATGAGACTCCATGTGAGGATAATCAGTCCAATAGATCCAAAAATGATAACAAAATGATAGGGTCCCATGTTAAAGGGATGAAATACCTCTATAAGGATAATTCCGAGAAAACTCATCACAGCAATAATATACATTCTAGGAAAATCTATGAAATAAGCAATAATTGTTAATGGAATCAAAGCAAAAAATGTAGCTATAAATAATAATACCACAAAGCCTTCAAAATTGATACTTTGTAGATATAGATTATCAGATAAATTTAAGAAAAAGACTAAACTAGTGATGATTACAAAGAAAAGGATAATTATAATTAACCATCTTCCCCGCCTTTTCCGTCTTTTCCCATACTTTGCCTTGCCCGTGCGTGGAATGACATATTTTTTTTTAAGGAAATATACAAAACTAAAACCAATAAAATAGCTAATGAAATAAAAAATCAAAAACATTAGTGTTTCAGATTCACTAATCAGAGTTGCTAATTGTCCGATAGCAATGCTAATAAAAAGAAAAGCAAACAACATATCAGTTAATCCATCTTCAAATTGGGATCGGTATGCTTTTTTCTCAATATCCTTTAAATTAATATCTTCAATCAATTTTTTCACTTTAACGATTATAAATCTAATTTTATTTAAAATGTAATTGTTTTATTAAATACTATAAATACATTAATAGATTTTCATTTAATTTTATTTCAACATTGATAAATTTGTATTCTTTTTCATCTCGTTTGAATATATTTTTTTGCATTTAGATAATCTAAACCTCCTCTTGATGATTATTAAGGGCGGTGTCATTTTGATTGCTTTCTGATAATGCCGCAGCAATACTCGCTATAGATCCAGGAAATATTGCGACAAATATAACAAAACTGGAACTAAAATCGAAATTGATTACTCTAAAGACATCTAATAAAAAAATCAAGAGCATTATTGCTATGTAAATCATTATGATGGAAAGTAATGCCATCATAATTCTTTTTTTTCTTTCTTCATCATTCATTTTTCATATCTCCTCTGGTATTTAGTCTTTTTCATTATCTGATTGGGGATATGCTTGAAACTTGCGATCCAATCTTAAATGAATAAGATAGCCTAAATTTAGAGCTGCTGATAGCCCTGTAAATAAACCTACAAAGAAATTGATTAGTCCTAAATCTGGAGCAAATCGATCCAGAAATATCGCTGCAACTAGCGAAAACATCCCAATTGATAATAAAACTTCTTTTCTAATGTTATTCCTCATATTTTTTATTCTCCCCATTAGAATTTAAATTTACATTGTGAGATTTTTTTCATTCTGAGTTTTATTTCGATTTGTTATTACATTTCTAGTCATAATTAAAAATAGAGTTAGAAAAGGTATATTAAGGTAAGAAATTAAATATTGAAATGATATAGACTCTCCGCTCATTACAATTAATATGATTGAAAGAATGATGATTATCAAAGATAATGTTTCGAATGCTATTAATAACCGCTCTTCTATCTCTTTCATTTTTATTTCCCACTCTTAAATTTAAATTTCATCTTATTTATTCGATTTTTTTCTTTTTATTCTGTAATAATTAATATCATTTTTTGAGATCGATTTGCTATTAATCTATAGAGACCTAAGTTCGATACTCTGCTAGGCAAAGTACTTTACTAAGAAAATAAAATCATTGTAAGTATTTAAATCTTACGAAGTACTTTGCGTGACCAAGTGTGAACCAAAATCTAATCAAAAAGCAGATGACTGATTTAATAAAAGATAGGAATTCAATCGAAAAGTAATTGATATAATTCTCTCTATCCTATATTTTAAAGTCATCTTTTAGTCCTTTCGCCTTTTTATTTTAATATTTTTGAATAGAAAAAATATTATAATTAAATAATTAATATATTGTTTTTTTGATAAGATGTATTTATCTTTAACAAAAAATTTTCTAGGTCTATTATTTATTAAAAATCAATATTTTTATATTATTATTAGAACATCTCCGGGTTAAATTATGGCTAAATTTAATAAGACATTATTACAGAGTTATATTCTTACAAATTGTCGCCGTCGATTATTTTTAGAATTGGGTAGAGAAAAGCCAGAATTATGGTTTAATCCCGTGAGACCAATTCCTTCGACTCCTCCGGAGCGATTAATCTTTCAAACAAAATACTTGAAAGAAAAGGGAAAAGAGTATGAACAAATTGTTTATTCATATTTAAAGAAATTGCAACATACGTATTATAGAGAAAATAATGGTGAAATTCAAGACACATACCTAACTCCAACCCATTTACTTGAATTTAATGAAAAATTTAAAGATAATGATTTCATTTCTCTTATCTTATTATTAGAATATGAATATGAGATTCCAGATTCATTTTTCTATCAAATTTTTGCTCCAAAAGGTAATTTCAAGGGTATCCCCGTTGAATTTTCTTCCCAAAGACCAGATTTAATCTTTATTGGAAATAAATTAAATCAATATGTTGAAGATATATATGAATTGATGGCGGATGGAACTATTAAAAAGTTAACAAAAGCTCAAGAAAATAAGCGTCTTGGGATATCCATTTTTGATATTAAATATACAAATGAGGAGAATATTGGAAAAAAGCATTTTTTAGAGATATTTTATTATTTAAAAACCCTCTCATTTTATTTAAAACATGAGAAATTGAATGATAAATATTATGTGAGAGCAAATTTTAATGGTATTTTACCCCTCCAAGAGGAAAAACAATTAAAAGAACTTCAAAGGATAGAGGATGTTTTTGAGAATGATTTAGTGCATTTAATAAGCTGGAAAGAGTCTGATAGAATCTATAATAAAGTAATAAAAGTTATACAGGAATTATGGAATATCGCCCCTTGTCCAATCTATCAAATTAAAACAAATATTCATGATGGATGTGGATATTGTCAATTTATTGAAGATTGTAAAGGAACTTTAGGAATGAAAGAAGGAAATAATCCAAAAGATTGGTCAATTCAATTGATTCCTTTTACATCTAAATCTATAGCTCAGCAATTAATGGAAGAATTTAATTTTAAAACCATTGGGGACTTATCGAATAATTTTGAAAAAATAAAAGTGGGTAATATCCCTAAACCATTATATTCTGAAATACCCACCTTAAAACTTAAAACAAAAGCATTGAAAAATAAAAGATTGGTATATCCAAAAGATAAACAAACTTATTCTTATTCTATTCCGAGATATTCCCCTATTTCTGTTTATTTTGATGTAGAGCATGACAGAAATACTGATCGAATATTTGCCGTAGGGATCCTATTGAAAATGTTTATTAATTCTAAGTTGAAATACCACGGTATTTTTGATAATTGGTGGAAGATTTGGAAAGAAGCTCTTGAGGAAGAAAAACCTACAAAAGAGATTCAAAAAGAATTAAATGATTATTTAATCAAAGAGATCTCTATTGAACATGTTGATATGTTTTTAAATTGTTTGAAAAAACTAAAAACCATAAAAATAACTTTAAGAGGAGAGAAAACTTCTGCGGGTACAAGTGTGATGTATCGATTCGCGAGAGTTAATAAGGATATAACGATAGAAAGTGAAGCGAATCTTACGATTAATACTATTTTAAAATTGAATTTAATATTAGAAATGTGCAATATCATTGAAGATTATATTGTTATTGATATAAATGGGCAATATGGGAAATATTATATCGGTCCTGATACTAGTATTTTTTATTGGTCTCGAAACCAATTAGAAAATCTCCAGGATATGATTCAGAGAAATTTGGATAAGGTTATTGATAAAACAGAAGCTAGAGCTGCTTATGAAGCAATCCTAATGTATTTTACTCCTTCAGAATCTGAAGTGAGTAATCCATATCAACATAAAAAGCTTTTTGATGTTCGTGGTTTTGCAGAATCATGTATAGGTTTCCCTGATATTATAAATTATACTTGGCATGGTATTGCTAAAAAATTATTTAATAACTTAGAAATCAATACAAAAATGTATTGGGTTCCGCATTTTAACTTTTTGGATCTCTCTTCTTGGCTGTTATATTTAAGAGAGAAGGATCTTGAAAAAAAGAAGAAGAAAATGAATGTTATTAAAGGACAAATTATCTTTAAATTGCATATTATTGATAGGATTCGTTATCGATTTCAAAGAGAAGGTAATTTTGCACTTTCTAGAAATGCCCGGACTATTAGTCGGCATGATTACAAAAGTGCCATATTACCATCTGAATATCATGATATTTCTCATGTCTGGTATTTATTTTCTAGACTTAATAGTGCACTCCAGCAACAAGATGAAGAATATTATAGAACCATGTTCCCGGACTTCAGTATTGGAAAACTAGAGTCCGCACGAGTTACCAATCTCAAAATAAAAGATTTACCAGAAGGAAAAATAAAATATACCTTTTTACTTACTGGACTCTCCAGTAATATGAAAATTAAAGAAGGAGATAGAGTTTTATTAATTCCTAATTCTAAAAGAGGATTAAAACTTAATAAATCAGTTTTTAAATGGATTATATATATCGATAAGATAAAATGGAATTCTTCAATTAGAGGGTATATGATTTCTTCAAAATTAGCACCCCATAATGTATTCGAAACATGTAAAGAAGAAGATATAAATCCAAATAATCAAGAATGGTATATTTACAATATAAGCTATGATTCTTGGTCAAATAAATTATATAATAGCAAGAAAAATGGATTATTGCAAAGAGAAAATTTTGGAACATCTTGGCTTGGTGCTCGCTTAGCTTTTCTATGGGATATTAGATCTAAACCAAAATTAAAATGGCCAAAATTTTGGTCATTTACCACTCCTTCAATTTATTTATTTGCACCAGCCATATTAAACCAATTTACTGAACCATTAAAACAAGCGAATTTGCTTACTGGAATAACGCCTACACCAGACATTTCGCAAAAAGAGGCGATATTCAATTCTCTTAAAAATATTATCTCTGCTATATTAGGTCCCCCAGGAACAGGTAAATCTCAAACTATTGCAGCATTCATTGATGAATATTTTATAAGAAGAAAAAAACAAGGAAAATCCGTGCGTATTCTCGTAACTTCCTTTTCTTATGCGGCACTCAGAGTGGTAATAGATAAAATAAGAAGAAGTAAAGACCCTTCTGGAAATCAAACACCCTCATCAAAATTACAGATGATTTTTATTCATTCAAGTAGACAAAAAACCATCTCCGAAATATCGCAATGTCGAAATGTTGATGATTTGATGAAGGATGGTGGTACATGGAAACTTAATGGAAAGATAAAAACAGTTACCAAAAACAAATTATTGGAGGAGTCTTTAGAAAGAGATTTCATTATTTTTGCAAATGCACATCAATTATATCATTTAACGAGCAGAGTTAGTAAAAATTTTTATTTTGATTTAATTTGTGTGGATGAAGCAAGTCAATTACCAGCGGATTATTTCATGTCAAGCTTACAATTTATTAAAAAGCCTAAAATAAATATTAAAAAGCCCAGGAGTATGGTTTCAAGAAAGTTGATTCATGATAAAAGTTTAGTTAAGACCATAACACCTATTAATAGTGAAATTTCTGCAGATTCTCTTACTAAAATAGTAGTGGTGGGAGATCATAATCAATTACCCCCTGTGAGAATTAAAAAACCTCCAAAAAATCTTGAATTAATCTTAGACAATATTTTCAGATATTATGTAGAGGGCCATAATATTTCTAGAAAACAATTAAAAACAAATTATCGTTCTCATCAAGATATTGTTGAATTTACATCTTTATTGGGTCTATATAAAGATTTACATGCTTACAAGCAAAATGCGAATAGTGTTTTGCAAGGAACTCTTAATAACATACAAACAGCGTGGGTTAAAGAAGTTATGCAACCGAATAAAGTAGCATGCTCAATTATTCATAATGAAGAATTTGAAATAGGAATTAGTCTCTTTGAGGCACAAATTGTTTCAGAAATTGTTGAGGGGTTTTATAAAATGATTAATCCATTAAATGAAAAAGAGGAACTAAAATTTTGGGCGGAACAAGTCGGCGTGGTTGCCCCCCATAATGCCCAAGGGCGAGCCATAATTAGGAATATATTTAATATATTTAAATCCACTACCAAATTATCACCATCCAGACTAATGCGATCGTTAAAAGAAACAGTTTATTCAGTAGAAAAATTTCAAGGATCAGATAGAGATTTGATAGTTTGCTCTATTGGATTATCTGATGAGGATAAACTCCACATGGAAGATGAATTTATATATAATTTAAATAGATTTAATGTGTTAACATCAAGAGCAAAAAACAAACTTATCTTTATTTCGAGTAATAAATTTATTCAATATATTCCAAATGAGAGGGAGATCCTTAAGATGTCCTCAAAAATTTATTTATTTGTAGAAGATTTTTGTAATATTGAAGTCCCCCTAAAAATAAAAAATAAAACTAATAATAATATTCAAGAAGTTAGATTCCGATATAAAAAATAGGAGAGAATTATGACTCAAAAGGTTAGGTTTATTCATGCTGCAGATATTCATCTGGGAAAAACGCTCTATGGGATCAAACAGAGATATTATGATTTCTTTACGGCTTTTGAATATTTACTAAAAAAGGCTGCTTTTGAAAAAGTAGATTTTATCCTAATTAGTGGAGATTTAATCGATAGTGAGCGAAAGGTGGATCCCACTTCACTAGGAAATATTATAAAGGAAATTCAAGAATTCAAAGCACTTTGTAAAAATAAATTAAAACGGGAGATTCCAATTATATGCATAGAAGGTAATCATGAAACACCATTTTTTTCGGAAAATACATGGTTAAAATTATTAGCAGAATTAGAACTAATAATTCTACTTTCTGGAGAGTATGATAATCAAAATAATAGAATTAATTTCTCTGATTATTCACATAGATTACATAAAGGAGGTATGATAAAGATTAAAAATACGGAGATTTATGGAATAAGTTATTTTGGAAGTTCCACACCGGATTTATATCCTTTAATAAAGAAAGAAATTGGAGAGACTAATGATTTTGTCATATTAATGATGCATTTTGGAATTCAAGGACAAGATGAAAGAAAAAAAGGGTATCAATTAACAAAAGATCTACAAGAATTACATAAAAAGGTCGATTATTTAGCCTTAGGGCATTTTCACAAACAATATCAATTACCCGAGCGGGATCCATGGATATTTAATCCAGGTAGTCTTGAGGTTAATGAAATTACAGAATATGCAACTGAACATGGTGTTTTTTTAGTTGATATCTTTCCAGAGGAAAATAATTCTTTTGAAGTTAAGTCAATCTTCTGTGTTAATGGAAATCCTGAACCTGACGATTATAATTCTATTCCAAATAGAAAATTCTTATCATTTTCCTCTATAGATATTTCAGAATCTAAATCTTTTGAGGAGGCTCAAATTAAGATCATAGACAAACTTAGAAAACTAGGAGTTCCTGAAAAAGCAGATTCTGCTCCAATTTTAAGTAATCTCAATGTCCCCGTCCTTTATCTCTCAATAAAAGGTAAAATTGGCTACTCTGAACTAGATATAAATTTAGCCGAATTAAGAAGTAGAATTTTTAATACTTTTGAGATTTTAGGGTTGAAAATAAATAATCATATCTTTTCTAAAATGGGAGGAGAGATAGACATGGATGAAGAGTGGAGTTTTGATAAAATCGAAGAAGAAGCTCTCTTAGCAACCATAGAAAATGAAGAGATATTTCGAGCATATAAAGAAGATATTTCACATTTCGTCTTAAATCAATTGAAAGGAAAACTTACTAAAAACGCTGATTATAATGTGATAAAAAGTAATATTAATAATTGGTTTAATCTTCATCAAAATATTTTGAAAGAAATAAAAAGAATTGTTAAAACACAAAAAAAACCCAAAAGTCTAAAAAAGAAAAAATCAAAAAAAATAACTAAAAAATCGAAACAAAGTAGTATAGACAAAGCGTGGCAAGAAGAAGATTTCTCGAAAGAATTTGAAGATATTAAACATTTATTAGATATAGATGATGAAAGCGATGAAGAATTCGATATTGATGACATTATTGATGATGGAGATCTAAATACATAAGGTGAATTATATAAATGTTAATTAGAAAAATAGAAATAGAAAATGTTAAAACTCATAAAAATACTTCTATAACTTTCAAGGAGGGTTTGAATGTCTTATATGGTGATAATGGGGCTGGAAAATCTACTGTTCTTGAAATGATTGGGTTTATATTATTTGATTTTTTAAAATCTAAAACTCAACATGCAGATTATATAAGATCCGTTGAAAATGAAAGACCTTCCTATGGAATAGTGAAAATCTGGATCTCAGGATCAGATAATAAAATATATCGCATTTTACGCACTATTGGAAGATCTGATATAGAGGTAACGCATCATAATGGCAAACTTCTTTCACCTGAAATTAATACCATTTCAAAATTTAGATCCTGGATTAAAAAACAAATTGGTGTAAAATATGATGTAAATTTAGAAACTCTATTTAATACAGCAATAGGAATCCCACAAGGAATGATTATAAATAGTTTTTTAATGAGTCCAAAAGAAAGAAAGGAATATTTTGATGAGATCTTTCAATTAGACATATATGAAAAATTTTGGGAGAATTTAGGTAAAATTGAAAGAAATTATAAAGATGAATTGATTGAACTTCAAAATAGAATAAGTAGATTAATAGGTGAAACCAACGAAAAGCAAGAAAAACAAAAAATAAAGCAAAACCTTATAGAAAAACTTCAGAATAAAAAAAATAAATTAGAAGAATGCAAAAAAAACAAAAAAAGTCTTCAAATTAAACTTGAAAAACTTAAAACTTTAAAAAAAAAATTAGAAAATATTACCATAGAGAGTAAGCAATTAGATCTTGAAAAAAAAAATGAGGAAGAGAATTTAAACATTCTTCAGCAACAACTAAACGAATCTATTAAAGCAGAGAAAGTTTGCAATAAAACCAAGAATGCATATGAAAAATTTTCGTCTCTTTCCAAAATCAAAAATAATTTGATAAACCAAAATGAAAACTTAAATAAACAAAAAGAGGAGTTAAATAAATTAAATCAAAATTATCAAAAAATAAATAGTAAATATACTAATTTAGAAGAAAAAATCAAAGACGCTCAATTTTCAAAAGAAAAATTAAAAGAAATTCTTCCAAAATATCAGGAATTTTTAACTTTCGAAAGTAAATTACAAAAAATAAATGAAGAATTAGCTATAATTGATTCTAATGAAGACATTTTGGAAAAAAATAAAAATAAATTATCAAAATTTAACAAAGAATTGATTTCGTTGAGAAATGTAATAAGCAAATTACCAGATCTACAGAAAGAATATGAGACTATTATTAACTTTGAAAAAATAAAGGATTCTTTACAATTAGAAATTTCAAGTATAGAAAATGATCTTTCATTCTTTAAAAATAATCAAAATAAAATTGAAAATAAATTATGCCCCTTTTCAGGTCAAAAATGCACAGACATGCTAGAAGGCAATTTTAATACAGATTTTTTTAAAAAAGAGATAAATTCAAAACAAAAAAAATTAGGATTAAAAAAAAATAAACTAAATGAAATAAAAGAAAAATTAAGTAACAAATCAAAAATTCAAATTAAATTAGAAAGTCTAAAAAAAGATTCGGTCAAAATTGAGGAATATGAAAGACAAAAAAAAGATTTAAATGACGAAATCACCCAAACTGAAAGAAAAATATCGCAAAAAGAAGATTTTATTGATTCTAAAAACAAAATTAAAGAAAAAATAGAGAAATTAAAAATTTATTATGATGAATATTTAATCCATAAAAAAACTGCCCAAAATCTTCAAGAATTACAAAAAAAGCTAAGTCCTCTTAATACCAAATTAAAAAAATTAGAACAAAAAAGAAAAACAATTAAAAAAGAAATTAACAAAAAGCAGGATATTCCTTCAGAATTAGCAGCTGTTAGACAAGAATTAAATGAATTAGAAAATGATTACAATAATTATCAAAAAAATATTAATGAAGCTGAAAAACTGGTTAAAAGAAAAAAAAAGATGACAGAATCCGAACAAAATTTGGAAAATTTGAAAAATTTATATCAGCAAAAGTTAAAAGAAAAGAAAAAACATGAAAAAAAATTTGATGAAGATTATTTTAACAAGCTTAAAAAGGAATTGGATGAAAATAATGAAATATGTATTAAACTGAAGGAAAATATGCGTAATATTCAAGAACAAATAGACCAAATTAATGAATCTCTTGAAAAATTAGAAAAAAAGGAGTTAAAGTTGGAAAAACTTCAAAATAAAGAACTTAATTTAAAAGCTGAAAGAAAATTTGTTAACAAAATTCGTATATGGATAAGAGAATTCAAACCTAAAATGAGAAGAGAATTAATAAAGAAAGTGAATAGATATGCCTCAAATATATATAGGAATATTCGGGGGGACCAAAACACATCATTACAGTGGGATAAAAATTATGAAATAGAAATTATAAAAGCAAAAACTAAACAAAGATTCTTACGATTATCTGGAGGTGAGAAAATGTCTGCCGCATTAGCAGTTCGACTTGCCATTTTAAAAACTTTAACCTCAGCTAAATTTGCGATCTTTGATGAACCCACCATAAATCTCGACGAGACCTCAAAAAATAATCTTAGCAAATATATTAACAATATAGAGGGATTTAATCAATTATTCGTCATCTCTCATGATGATTCATTTAAGCGACATAGTGAATATGTTATAAAATTCACAAAAGATGATAATGAACAGACGAAAATCAATTATTTAACTAAGATTAGTTAATTAATAATAATTTTTATATTAATTTTTATAATTATTTTATTACCAAGATTAAAGACAAGTATTTAAAAAAAGGTTTCTACTATGAGTTTTAAATTTGACCTCTCAAAAATAATGGCACAATTTGAATTATCTGAAGAAGAAAGAAATGATCTTATACGCTTGTTTGAATTTACTAACTATTTATATGATGACGAAAATAATCTTACAAAAACTTTTAAATTAGTAAAAGACGCACGGATGCAATTGCATCAAAGAATAAAAGAAATTTTTGAATCGGACATATTGGAAGATATTGGTGGAGAAGAGGAAATCTAAGATGATTAAATCAATAAAATTAAAAAATTTTAGAAGGCATGAAGATTTAAGCGTAGACTTAAACAAAACATTTAATCTAATTCATGGAAAAAACAATGCGGGTAAAACAACTATCTTTTATGCTATAGAATATGCTCTTTTTGGAATGGTTCGCGGATTTAAAAGTATTGCTCAGTTGACTCGATATGAACAGAATAATGTAGGGGTGGAGCTTATCTTTAAAGGAAATGATGATGGGATTTATAAATTACAGAGAATGCATAAATTAAAGGGCAAATCCCGTGCGGCTAATGGCTTTTTCACATTAAAAAAAATTTTAAGTAAAGATAAAGAAAAATATATCTTAGCTACGGACTTTGGAGATACAGAAGGCGATTTATCTTTGAAAATAAATGAACTTCTTGGTATCTCTAAGCGGCTTTTTGAAGCAGGAATCCATTTTTCTCAAGGAGAAATTTCCAAAATATTAATGGGTGATAAAAAGTTGGATATTGTTTTTGGAATAAAAACAGCGACCGCACTGGCTAATGCTTTTAGGGAACGTGCACTTGACTTTGAAAAAGAAGTAAAAGTAATTGACACCTTTAAAGCCACATTAAGCCATTCCGAAAAAGAAAAAGCAGAATATCAAAAAAAATTAGAGAATCAAAAGCAAAACCAAGAAAAAATTAGTGTAAAAATTTCACGTAAGAATAATGATTTAAGAAAATTAGAAAATTTCAAGAATTTTTCTGAAAGAATTTCAGATTCAGTTAAATCATTTGAAGATATTGAAAAGCAAATAAATGATACCAAAATAAAAGAAGAGATGATATTAAAGGACATAAAAGAAAACAAAGAAAAATATGGTTCTGAAGCTGAATTAATTACCAAAAAAGACAATCTTGAAAAGGATTTAAAAGATTTTAAGAGAAAAGAAAATAAATTAGACGAAAAAATTACTTCTATCCAGAAAAAAATAAGAGAGAATGAAACTCAAAAGGTAAAAAAGGAGAGTCTTAATAAACAAAAGCAAAAATTGCAAAATGATTTGGATTCCTTTATAAAAAAATATGGTAAAAAAGAAGATTTACAAGATAAAGTTAAAACTGATAAAGATAATTTGGAAAAAATAAGAAATAAAATCAAGGAATTAGAAATTTTACAAATAGATCTTCAAAATTCTATTAGAAATAATGAAAGAGAAAAGGGAGATATAGAAGGCATATTAAAAAGGAGAGAAATGAATAAAGATAATCAAACCTGTGAATATTGTGGTGCTCCTATAGATGCGTCTAAAATTTTAAAGGAAATAGAAGATTGTAAGAAAAAATTAAAAGATTTAGAAGAAGATCTTAACAAGCAGGAGCAAGAAAAAGAGAAGATTAAAAGAAGTCTTTTAAAGCTAAGATCTGAGGAGAAGACTCATTATGAGGAAGAGATTAAGCTAAATAATCTGCTAAATAAAATTAATGAGATGGGAGATACTTTAAATAGTTCATTCAAAGAGGATATAGATAAGAAAATTATAGAATTAAATGAAATTATAGAAAAGCAGATTAACTTATTAGACAATATAAAGAAAGAGTTAAATTCAATAAGAGAAGATCAAAACCAGATAAGTAAAAAACTTAATGAAGTAAAAACTTTTTTGAATCAAAAAAAAGAATTTGAAAGAAAATTAACAACAATTCAGGAAGAAAAAATAAAATCAGAACAATTTTTTAATCAGCAAAAGGCAGTTCTCTCAGAAAATTTTAAAAATTTAAAAAAAGAATTAAAAGAAAGTTTAGAAACTGTAGAAAGTTCTAATAATTTTATTGCTAGTTTAGAAATAATTTTAAAAAAAATTAATGATTATGAAAAAGATAAAAATCTTGAAAATGCTCTTCTTATAAGAGATGAATTAAAAGAAGCAATTATTTCCAAAATATCAGAAATCTCTACAACTATAAATCATCTTAAAAAGCAGAAAGAACAAAGCTCAAAAGATTTAGAGGAAACTAAGAAGCAAATTAAAAGATTAGACAAACAAATAGCGCAAACAGAAAGAAAAATCCATATATTAAACATTAAGGATAATTTAGCAGAAAAATACCGTAATTATCAACAGATTTTTAAAGATACACAAAAGATAATTCGGAACAATGTTTCTAAAACTTTAGAAGAGGACATCTTGAAAAGCTATAGATTATTCTCTTCTGAAGATGAATTTGAAAAAATAAGTATAGATAACAAGGATTATAGTCTCTCCGTTATTCCAAAAGGCACGGAGTCAAGAATTTATTATCCTGCATCTGTTTATGAGGGAGGAGGATATCAATTAATTCTTGGTCTTTCTTATAAATTCGCATTAAATAAAATAATTGGAAATTCGACATTTCTTTTAATTGACGAGCCTACCGAATTTATAGATGAAAATAACAGGAAAATTCTTTTATCAAATATTTCAACTATTTCAGATTCTACTCAAGTTATTCTGATAACCCATCAAGATATAGATAAAATTCAATGTAATAATAAAATCGAAATAAAAAAAATATAAAATTAAGAAATTGAAAAAGAGGTTTAAAATTGTCGCAAAATGAAATATTTACCACTTTTTTAACAAAATTCAAAGAAGAATTTCAAACAATATATTTATACCCAAATAATCAACAAATAGAAGATTTATTCCGAAAGGTAAAAAATAAAATTAATATCTCTGATTCTGTTGAGAATTTCGAAAGACAATTTTTTATTAATTTTCTAAAAGAAATTATTTCCATGGTAAAAATGGAGATATTAAATCATAAAAATTTCATTTTTGAAGAATTAAAGGAAAAAAAAATTTGGAAGCCTCTCGCTAAAATAATTTTATTGAAAAGAATTGAAGAACTTAAAAATTGTCAAGTAGAAAAAAAAGGAAAAAAATATTATGTTCAAGAACTTAAGAAAACTTATTTTGGAGAATTTATTATGGAAAAATTGCAATTTTCTCGCAGGAAAGTATTAAAAGAAGATGAATACGATAAAGTAATTAATGCTATTAAAAAACTTAATTATGAAATACCAATAGTTATTCAACCAACAGAGACCGAGAGGTTTTTTGAAAAATAATGAAAAAATCAAAAAAAATTTTAAAATTAAAGAAATAGAATATTAAAAATCTAAAAAAAGGATATTTAAAAAATGTCTAAACAAATTAAAGAATTTTCAAAAATAATGGAAGAGAGTAAAATAATAGATATACGAGAAGAAATCAATCTAGTATTAGAAGGACAATATAAATATGCCTACGAAGCAATGATGGATGCTTATAATGCAGGGTTATTCGTAGGATTAGTTGGGCCCGTAGGTTGTGGAAAAACCGCTTTATGTAGAAAATTTGCATATGATCTAAATCAAGAATTTTATTGGATAACTTTTTCGGATCTAGTAAGGCCAGCAACATTAATTGGTTCTTTCGATCCCTCTCTGGTGTTTAAATACGGATTTTCTCCCGATTCTTATACACCTGGACCTTTTTCCTTAGCGGCACTTAAAGGAGGAGTTTTTCTTGCTAATGAATTAAATAGAGGAGATGAATATGTATTGAATAGTATGTTAGATGCTATGGAAGAACGTCGCCTTTACATTCCCCAATTAAAAACATGGTTAAAAGCACAAGATAAATTCTATGTTATTGCTGCGATGAATCCTGCCGAATTAAAAGGAACTCGGAGATTGCCCTCTGCTATTAAAGATAGAATAAAAGTATGGATACATTTAGAATACCCTCCAAAATCGCTGGAACAAAAAATAATGATTTCTAATTGTCCAGAATATAATTTGTCAGCGCTTACTCAAGAAAAAATAATAGAATTAATGATTCAATGCAGGGAGGATTCAGAAGTCGAAAAACCTCCCAGCTTACGAACAAGTATTGGTATTGCTAGATTTGTTTCAGAAAGAGCCAAACGTCTTAATGTTAAGGTAGATAACAAATTAATCGCAGAATCAGCAAAATTAATCTTACCAGATTCTATTCAATTACGCCCAGGAAGAAATATAAACCAATTCATGAGGAAAATATTAACAAAAGTGGTTGGAGTGGCTTAATCTGAGTTCTATGAATTATAAACTATATCATTAATTTATGAATTATATTACAAAAAAAGGATCAAAAGCGTATTGATAAAAAAATGAATATTGATCATGGAAATATTGGTGATTTTGTAAATAATAAAATTTTAGAATGGAAACCGATATCATTTGCAATCGAATTTATTTATCAAATGAGAAGAAATAAAAGAAGATTACAAAATATTCCAAGCACACGTCAAGCTATTGCCATTCCTAAATTAATAACTGCGATGTATTACCGAAAATATGAATTAATTCCGGATGATTTTATCAAAGCTGCCGTAATTACAACCCCTGTTGAGGATCAATCAATCGCTCGAGAAATCGCTTTTAAAATTATTTTCAATAAGGGAAAGAAATCTGAGAAAAAAAGACAGCAAAAAACCGGAACAAAAAAAGATGTAGACAAAAAAGCAGATTTTATGGATGAATTTTTAGAAATCTTTGATTCCGAACTTGATATGGGGAATTTAGACACTGAAGAATTAATGGATAAAACTCTGCAGGATTTATCAACTATGATGGATTTTGTTAATGATGTTTATGATAGGGCAGATCAAAACGAAGAGCCCTATAAAAGTCTAAGGGATATTATTGAACAGAGATACAATTATAGATATATTCTAGAACAAGGAATGAAAGATGTGGATAGTTTAAAAGAGCATTGTCATCAAATTATCCTTAGAGAAATGAATAACCTTTCCCCCTTAGATATTGAATCAGCTATAAATCTTAATTGGGGGGGAAATATCTTAGATCAATCAACTACACCTTGGATTAATATAACCGCTCAATATTTTATGAATCATCCTGGATTTCAGCATTCTCTTGAAAATGTGATGAAAAATGAAGAAGTAGGGACATCTGCGCGCTCTCTGAATTATCTTAAAAAAGCAGGGATGGATAAATCAAAATTAGATAATCTCGCTCATAAACTAGTCAATAAAGTTGAAAATATGATGGATCTTTATGAAATTTCAGATGTATTAAACTATATACCATCATTTAGCCATCAAAAAGTAATGTCAAATACTCTTAAAAAAGATCCTGGGATGGGATTTAATCACACACGGGCATTAGATAAAAGATTTAAATCACAATTAAATAATGAATTTTTTAATAAATGGGCAAAAAGAAATTCCTCTCCTTCATTACCAGAGCTATTTCAAGCGCAATCAGATATAAAGGAATGGAAAACTATGTTAAATAAGCTTGTTGATAGAAAAATAACTGAATTCATCAATAATAATGGGAAAGCTAGTTATAATCTTGCAGATTTAGCAAATAAATTAATAGCTTTATCTAATCAAGCAAAATTTGAATCTTGTTATAATGCTCTAATTGAAAATGCCACAAGACTTGGAATAAAAGCCTTAGAAGTAGCACATGATATAGAACAATTTGAAAATGTACTTAAATCTTTAGTATCTAATTTAGTTCCAGTACCCCAAGGAGACGCAATTGAAATTGGAAAGAAAATGGGTATTAAAGAAGAAACAATCATTGAAATATTTGGTGGTGATTATAAATTATTAAAAGCAATGTACCAACAAAACATTGGAAATTTTGAGCGTTATACAAAAATAATGAAAAAAATTAAATTAAATCAAGCCCAAATGAATGAATTGATTAATCTTGCATTAGATTTTGATAATTTTCAAGGATTAGGAGCTCTTAGTCATCATCATATGGGTAATGCATTTAAGGCAGCCGCCGATTCAGGAGGAAAAGCTCAAAAAAAAGTAGCAGAATCTCTTAATGCTGGTCCCGGTGAAAATTTACTAATTCAGTGGTTTTATCATCGAAAAAAAGTACCTCGACACTTAAAAGATTTTGTTAAGAAGCTTGTTAAAGATGCCCTCATTAAAATCGCTTTAAATATGATCTCCAATCAAAGAGGAAGTGGTGAGAAGGGATTAATTCCAACTAATCAATTGCGGCCTTTTATATTAGGAGATGATTTAGACTTAATTAATATTGATGCGTCTATTGAGAATATAATAATGCAAGGAAAATCGGTTGAAATGATTACCGCTGAAGATTTATTAGTTAGACAAACTGAAAAAGGAAGAGTCTCTATTTGCTTTTTATTGGATATTTCAGGATCTATGAGTGGGATGAAACTAGCTGCTTGTTCAATAGCAGTAATGGTTTTGATCGGTAGTTTACGAGCCGATGAGGTGGCAATTTGTTTCTTTGAATCAAATACCCATATAGTAAAAAAGTTTGGTGATTCAAGGAGTTTAGAAGATGTTGCTGATGAACTTTTAGATTTACGGGCGAGAGGAGGTACTCGAGCACAAGCAGCCCTCGCTTGGGGTGCTCGTGAATTAGAAAAAACCCAGACAGAGCGAAAAATATGTTTCTTATTAACAGATTGTGCTTTTTCTGATCGAGAACCTGTTGTTAAAAAAGAATTAGAAGAATATTTGAATCAACACGTTCAATTTTTATTAGGAGTGAATTCAAGATCTTATGCGAAAAATTATGCAAAATTAATTTTAGATGCAACACAAGGAGAAATTATTCATATTATGAAAATTATGGACATTCCACTTATATTAACAGAAGCATTAGATAATATCGGCTAAATTTTAGGTCTATTATTCTATGATCAATTTAAAATTAACAGATTACTAATATATTTTTCTTAAATTTCAAAATCTTAATTATTTTAGTAAAATTTTTTTCATATGAATCTTTCTCTTATAATAAGAAAATAAATAGAAATAAAATATTGAATATTTTAGGAGGAAAAAGATATGACTGAGAAGGCATGCAAAAATTGTCATTTAATCACTAAAAATGAGCAAGTCTGCCCAAAATGTAAGACCCATACTTTGAGTGAAGACTTTACCGGAGAAGTAATTATTATTAAACCTGAGGAATCAAAAATAGCAGAATATTTAAAGATCCACATCCCAGGGAAGTACGCACTGAGAGTTAGATAAAAGCCTCCTTCTTTTTAGAAATATTTAATCTTCAAATTGTTTAATTTATTATTTAAATAAAAATTGCAACTTTTTATGAAAGAGCATTTAAGTGTTCCTGATGAAAAACGTCATCTATTTGCTCAACCATTAGATACTTTAATAGCGGGTAAAAGGGAAGAAACCATAATAAAAGTGGAAAAAAAATTTAAAAATTTAAAAAACCAAGGAGAAAAATTTAATTTTTATATAGTTGGAGATATAGTTACACAAGATTTTCTATCTAATCCATTTCTCCGTGAATATATCAAAATATGCATCATCGATGAAAAGACTAAAAGGAACAAAATAAAAATCACTCATGAGAGTTTTTTTGAAGAAGAAAAAGAATTTATGAATCCCAAAGGAATGATTTCGCAAGAAAGTTGGAGAATTATTAAAGAGAGCATCAATTCCGATAGAAAAACATTATTAAAAATTACTCAAGGAGAAGAAGATTTATTAGTTCTTCCACTAATAGTGAGCTTACCTCTCAATGGGGATAAAAACAATTACGTATTTTATGGGCAACCTCCCATAACAAGCTCAAAAAAAAGCATACCTGAAGGAATAGTTATGGTTGAGGTTAATAAAAGGATACAAAGAATTGTTAATCGATTTATTAAATTGATGGATACAAAAAAATAAAGTTTTCCTAGAATTTAGGTTCTCTATTTTCTCTATTTATTTCTTTTAAAATTAAAAGTCCATAATTTTTATTTGATAATAAGTATTTTATTAATTATAATTTATGTTAATCGATATTTTCATAGAAATTAAGACCTATTAAAATTTAGAGGTTCAAATTATGGCGTTTGAGATAGAGATATTAAAAAAGCAGGAAAATCCTTTAATCGAAAGAACCGAGCTTGAATTTAGAATAGATCATTTTGCAGAACCTACTCCAAATCGATTGGAGATTAAAAAAAAAGTCGCGGGAATGGAAGGCGCAGATGAAAAGCTCACAATTATTCGGAAAATCCATTCGCATTTTGGAGGATCCTATTCAATTGGAAAGGCTAATGTATATAAAAATGTTGAAGATTTAAAATATTTTGAACCCTTCCATATTAAAATTCGTAATGTTGAACAAGAAAAACGTTCTGAGATTTATAAACTTAAAAGAAAAAATCAGAAATATGAACATTTATTTGAATATTAAATTAATAATTAATTGATTGATGAAAAAACTATGACTAATGCTTCAGACTATTATAAAATTGAGGGAGATAAACTAATTAGGACACATAGATCATGTCCTAAGTGTGGTCCATCAGTCTTTATGGCAGAACATTATGACAGATTCACTTGTGGAAGATGCAAGTATACAATATTTAAAAGAAAGAAGGGAAAAGGTACTACGAGACAGCGCAAAAGATCTCCTAGAAAAAGAAAGAAATCAACATAATTATTTCATTAAATTCTTCATTTTTCTCGAAACTTCCCAAATTTAATCGCGCATCTTATTTAAAAATATTATATATTCTCTTTTATTATTAATACCTGTTCTAAGCTTTTAATTAATGTTTTACTTTAATATGTATATAGCTCATAATTTTATAATTAATACAAAAGCAAGGCGAGGAGAAACAAATTACTGAATTCGCATTAGGAATTGAGAGTACTGCTCATACTTTTGGAATAGGGATAGTTGACTTTAAGGGAAAAATTCTTAGTATGATAAATGATATTTATCTTCCTGAAAAAGGAGGTATCCATCCAGTAATGGTGAAAGAGCAACATCTCAATAATTTTAAAGAGACAATCGAAAGAGCTTTAATAGAAGCCAATATCTCTCTAGAAGATGTTTCACTGATTGCTTTTAGTCAGAGTCCTGGTCTTGGTCCAGTACTTAAGATCGGTGCTTTAGTGGCAAGATTATTGAGTCAATCTTTAGAAATTCCAATAGTGGCGGTAAATCATTGTATTGCTCATATAGAAATTGGTCGATTATTATGTAATATACAAGATCCTCTCACTTTATATGTGTCAGGTGGAAATACTATTGTTAGTGCCTTTGAATCTGGAGCGTATCAGATATTCGGTGAAACCCTCGATTTAGCTATTGGAAATATGTTAGATTCTTTTGCCCGAGAGGCGGAAATATCTCATCCTGGAGGACCAAAAATAGAGAAGTTAGCCCAAAAAGCTTCGCATTATATTTCTTTACCTTATGTTGTAAAGGGAATGGATCTCTCTTTTTCAGGCTTATTCACTGCCGCGAAGCGAGTTTTAAAATCCAAAAAATTCGATGAAAAATATACTCTGAATGATTTAGCATATTCCTTACAAGAAACCAGTTTTGCGATGTTAACTGAAGTAACCGAACGAGCATTAGCTCATACTGAAAAGAAAGAAGTTTTATTAACTGGAGGAGTAGCTGCCAATAAAAGATTACAAGAGATGATATCTTATATCTCTGAAGAACATGCTGCTCGATTTGAAGTAGTTCCAGCTAAATATGCTGGAGATAATGGAGCAATGATAGCTTGGACGGGAATTCTAAGATATAAATCAAAAGGTTCAAATAATATTAAAGAAACTATAATAAAACCAAAAGAAAGGATGGATAAAATCTTAATCCCCTGGAGAAATTAAAAAAAGAAAAATGAACTCTTCTATAATAAAAAAAGAATTAATAAAGAAAGGAGCAGAAGCCTATCTTTATTATGGAAAATGGTTTGATAAAGAAGTTATTTTTAAACATCGCATACCGAAAAAGTATAGATTAAAAGAATTAGATGAGAGGATTAGAGTTTTTAGAACTATTAATGAAGCAAAAGCTCTAATTAAAGTTAAAGAATATGGAATAAATGTTCCAAAAGTATATGAAATTGATTCAAAAAATGCATTTATTATAATGGATTTCATACCTGGAAAAAAATTAAAAGATTTAGTACCTATACTTGATGATTCTAAATTAATTAAATATTTTCAAAATATTGGGCAATTTATAGCTCGATTACACATAAATGGGGAAATTCATGGAGATATTACTACTAGCAATGTTATAATAACAGAACAAGAAGAAATCTTTTTAATCGATTTCGGACTGCATGAGTTTTCGGAGAGAATTGAAGATAAAAGCGTAGATTTACATCTTTTTAAAAGGGTACTCATGTCCTCTCATGGTGATACTTATAAATCTTGTTTTAATGCATTTCTCCAAGGATATAAGGTAATTTATGAAAAAAAATCAAAAAAAGAATGCGATGCGATCATTAAAAATATTGAAGTAATAGAGTCCCGTGGAAGATATATTAAAAAATCGGAAAGATTATAAAAATCAATGCATCGTAATCCCTTCAGACTTTTGGTTAATTAATCTTAATTCAGGTTTGATTAATTTAACTCTATTATCCTCTAAACTTTAGTTAAACGTTGTTCAATTATATTATAAACATGTTTTATAATTGTTCAAAAATCCCCCGTGATTTAGAGATCTTTATAAAAACACATTAAAGTTATAAATCAGTTTATCTTTAATTATTATATAATTTTTGAAAAAAAGTGAGAATAAGAAAGGGTAATTAATAAGAAAGTTAATCTAATTCAATTTAGGTATTGTTCATAGTTCTCTTTCTTATGAAATTATATAAGGAGACCGTTTATATGAGAGAAAATAAAGATAATGAAGATAAAGCTCCAATGCAAAATATAACAATTAATATTCCAGAAATCTACGATAAAAATATTCAAAAACTAAAAGGGAAAGGGTTAGTTTCAAGTAGATCACAAGCAGTAAGAATAGCTTTAAAAGAATATTTAGAAAAAGAATATAGTATAAATTTAAAGCTTTTAAACTTTTTTGATGAAGAAAAATAATAATTAATTTTTTTTTTATCTAAATTATTTATTCGGAATAATTTTAAGTATTATTGGCGGGCTTGGAGCTATTTAAGGTTATCTCCTCTTTCGAATCTTACGAGCCTCTCTCTCTGCTTCTCTTAATAAAATGATATCCTCCTCCCTTACAGGACCCTTCACATTTCTTGTAAGAATCCTGTTTTTATCACGCCCTTCTAAGATTCGGACCTTAATCTGGTTTATTTCACCGGTTAGCCCTGTTCTACCCACAACTTGTATTACTTCGGCGGGAATTGAAGCATCTTCCTCATATTCTGTTGATTTTTCTTTCTTTTTTGGCGCCATAGTTCTATAAATTTTATGTTATATTAACTATCAATTATTTGCTTAGGTTTCCAATTTTATTAATCAAATTATTAAGATCTTGTTCATTCTCAGAGGAGCCTGCATCTTCTATAGCAATTGATGATGCCGCCACATTAATTCTTACAGCATTCCCTAAATCTTCTTGTTTTTTAATATATCCATAGGGAATACCCTTTTCATCACATAATATAGGCATATGGAACAAAATTTCTGGAGGAGTGACATCTTCGGCCATGACTACTAATTTAGCTACTCCCCTTTCTATTGATTTTGTCGTTTCATTCATTCCTTTACGAATTTTTGAACCGCGGGTCTTAGCAATTCCATT